>Ga0209450_10000051_pt1 | contig 82976 bp, 79 predicted proteins | sample FrelakmetLWP11LW_FD_187149 | JGI IMG/M metagenome (GOLD analysis project Ga0209450, IMG submission 187149) | Freshwater lake sediment microbial communities from the University of Notre Dame, USA, for methane emissions studies - LWP11 LW (SPAdes)... | ecosystem: Environmental > Aquatic >... | reverse complement strand
TAATAAGAGAGTTATGCGGTTAATGATGAAAATATTGAGCCATTATTCCAGGGGTTTTACAAAAGTATTGATCAATCAAACTAGTCCACAAGATTAATCGAAATCTGCCTTAAAAGAATATAAAATTAAAATAATTCAACACGGCAATGTCCTTGAATTTATCGGAGCAGGTATGTATAATACGCTTATGGTTTCGATAAGTATTATTATCATAAGCAATATTGGAGATTACAATGACCTCTATTTCTATAGCATCTGCCATAAACAAATATCAGAATTCAATTAAGCTTTCTAGAAGTATTCACACTGCAAAAACGTACTCGAATGCACTTAATTTTTTTTCAGCAACTCTTGAAAAAAAAGGCTTCCCTGTCGAAACCACTGCCATAACGGCCTTAAAAGAGGACACAATCATTGATCTGGCAGTGGATTTAAAATACCATGCTCCCACGACTGAAAGATTGTACTTACAGGCAGTCAGTGGTTTCTTTGAATTTCTAGTAGCTGAAAAATATTCTGATATTAATCTACCCCGGCTTAAACTACTTATTCATCAAAGGGGACGTCGTCCGGGTCAAAGATTACCCCAGTTTCCATCTTCATCAATCGATAAACTAATCGACATTATTTCCAATGTTGAATATTCCAGTGCAGAGGATGATGTTGCAAGATTGATCAATCTTCGAGATCGCGCCTTTCTTCTCACCCTAGCGGATACAGGATTGCGCGTACATGAAGCGTGTAATTTACGTCGTGGGGATTTGGATTGGAACGAAGGAAAAGCAATAGTCATTGGTAAGGGTAATCAACAAGCAATGGTCAGATTCTCGACCAGGGCTACTGATGCATTGATGGATTATTTGAAAGCACGTGGGAAGATTGACGGCGGAACCAAAGTGGCATTATCCGCATTACCACTTTTTGCAAGGCACGATAAAGGTGCAGGAAAAAAAATAAAACAGCTCACAACAACTTCTGGTCGTAATATAGTGTCGCATCGCGTTGCCGAGCTGCTTGGCCAGGATGTTGTCGGCACCATTACCCCGCACTCTTTTAGGCATTATTTTGTTACTAAAATCCTTAGATCCTCAGGAAACCTCAAACTTGCGCAGGAGCTTGCCCGCCATAAGAATATAGCTGTAACTCAACGCTATGCGCATTTATCAAATGACGAACTTGACAAAGGTTATTGGGACGCCATCGAGGAGAATAAATAAAAAAACAGCCCCTGGTAACCAGGGGCTGTTTCATGGGGTCAATGATTAGTTAACAACTGTTACGTTGCTAGCCTGAAGACCTTTGGGGCCTTTTTCGATAGCGAATTCGACCTTCTGACCTTCTTCAAGATTGCGGTAGCCTTCGCCCTGGATAGCGGAGAAATGGACGAATACGTCCTCTCCACCTTCGCGGGAGATGAAACCATAACCTTTGGTTCCGTTGAACCATTTGACCGTGCCGATGATACGTTCTGACATTTTTTGCCTCCTATAGCAAAACTTACTTTTTTTTAGGATCTTGTTCGTTCTCTCGGAGCGGTCAAATAAAAACAGCCCTGGAGCTTTCGCCTTTGGCTGTCGTTTATTACATCCAACAAGAACTACTGCATCCTACAATCAATACTTTATCATGCTTTTTGCAAGAAGTCAAGGGATGAATATTTTTATTTTTTTTATTAATATTAGGTTTTGAATATTTTTATTAATATTAAGTTTATATTATTCACTAAGTATTTCTTTGGCTTTTTTCGTCTGCTTCCCTCTCTCGTCAGTGTTTAAAATTCTTTTCCTTATACGGAAATTGAGGGGCGTTACTTCCAACAATTCATCTTCAGCTAGATATTCAATGGCCTGATCCAGGCTCATTGTCAAGGGAGGCGTTAGACGAATTTCAATGTCTTTATTTGATGAGCGCATATTTGTGAGATGTTTTTTCTTGCATACATTCACAGATAGATCGTCTGGCCTTTGGGTTTCCCCTACAACCATTCCTTCATAAACATCAACTCCTGCACCGATAAATAGTACGCCACGCTCTTCTGCATTTTTTAGGCCAAAGGTAGAAGTAAGTCCGTTCTCCCACGAGACAATAGAACTGGTTGATCTTGAGACAATTGGACCTGCCATTGGTAAATAACCATGTAATAACGAATTGAGGGTCCCCATTCCTCTTGTTGCTGTCAAGAATTGATATCGGAAACCCAATAATCCTCTGGTTGGAACTAAATATCGAAGATGTACGGTATTATCTGGATTGTTCAACATATCCAGCATTTTTCCTCTGCGACTTCCCAGCATCTCGACAACAGTTCCCACTGTTCCCGGGCTGGTATCAATATGGAGTTCCTCAAAAGGTTCCAGGAGCTCACCCGCTTCTGACATTTTCATAATGGCTTCGGGTCTTGAAACCTGGAATTCATACCCTTCACGACGCATTGTCTCTATTAATATTGCCAGGTGTAACTCCCCTCTCCCAGAGACAATAAAAGTGTCAGGAGATTCTGTTTCGGCTACGCGCAACGCAACATTGTTCTTCAATTCATCAAACAATCGTTCGCGTAATTTTCTTGAAGTTCCCCACTTCCCTTCTTTTCCTGTAAACGGCGATGTATTTACGCCGAATGTCATTCGAACTGTAGGTTCCTCAACCTCAATGATGGGTAGCGCTACCGGATTTTCAGGATCCGCAAGTGTTTCACCGATCGCAATCCCTTCAAGACCTGCAATCGCTACTATTTCACCTGCTTCAGCAGATGGAACTTCGATTCTGTCCAAACCTTGAAATACGTACAAGTATCTCGCCCGTTCGTTAAGAATAACGCCATTTTTTTGCATTCTTGCCACAGCTTGACCACTTTTGATCGAGCCTGAATGAATTCTACCGACCGCTGTAACACCCCTATACTCGTCGTAACCGAGATTTGTGACTAATAGCTGTAATGGAGAATCAAAATCGACTGCAGGCCCTGGAACAGTGGTTAGAATGGCATCAAATAATGGCTGTAGATCTTTTTCCAATTCTCTTGTGACACCGGCTTGCTGAGTTATAGCATTGGCATAGATGATTGGAAAATCCGCCTGATCGTTTGATGCCCCTAATTCCACGAATAAATCGAATGTAAGGTTGACAGCTCTGTCCGCATCTGCATCCTTGCGATCCATTTTGTTGATAACAACGATGGCTTTATGGCCACGTTCCAGTGCTTTTTTTAGAACAAATCTGGTTTGCGGCATGGGACCTTCTGCCGCATCAACCAGGAGCAATACTCCGTCCACCATGTTCATCACGCGTTCAACTTCACCGCCAAAATCAGCATGACCAGGTGTGTCAACGATATTAATCTTTACCATCGTTCCAGTTCTTTTATCTGGAATTTCAATAGCAGTGTTTTTAGCCAAGATAGTGATTCCGCGTTCCCTTTCCAGGTCGTTGGAATCCATTACTCTTTCTACAATTGCCTCGTTTTCTCTAAAAACTCTTGCTTGTTTTAACAAACCATCAACCAACGTAGTTTTACCGTGGTCAACATGAGCAATTATGGCGATATTTCTAATGTCTTTCCGTTCAGTGATCATACATATTCCTGACTCAGGTTAATTTTAAACGACTAAATATCATATCAGACAGGGGTGTAAGTGAACAGGGGGCAATTCTAATAAAGTCATCATATAATTATTTACATGATAGTAAATAAATCGATATCTCTTGTTTTGAGCGGTGGTGGTGCCAGAGGACTGGCGCATATAGGGATTCTAAAAGTCCTTGATCAATTACAAATTCCCATTTCTTCTATTTGTGGTTGCAGTATGGGAGGCTTAATTGCCAGTTTATATGCCACGGGGCTGCCAATTTATGAAATCGAAAAAATTGCCACTAGATATTCCTCAACCCGTGAAATGATGAAATTAGTGGACTTAACCCCTCACCGAAAAGGGATCATAATAGGTCAGCGGTTAAGGGGTTTTCTTTCCCGGTTCATTGATGATCGTCTCAATATTGAGGACTCAATAATTCCACTTTACATGAACGCTGTAAATTTATTTACCAGCGATGAAGTCATTCTTGACCGTGGAAACCTTTTAGACGCAATCCTCGCGACCACTGCTGTCCCTGGTATTTTTTCTCCCTTTGAAGGAGACAACGTAACCCTAGCAGATGGGGGTGTGGTAAACAATCTACCCATTTCAATTATGAAAGCAAAATCAAGCAACCCAATTGTTGCTGTTGACGTCCATCAAACTTTTTTGAAAAAATCTGATATCAGAATTTCAAACCACCCACACTCACGATCTCTATTTCCCGATTTCGTTCGCGAGTATTACCTTGCTGAATTGATAAGAACCCGTAGGTTAACTGATTTGCAACTCAAACAAAATCCACCTGATCTTTTACTTGTTCCTGAAATTGACCCGAATGTAAGCACATTTTTTGGGTTTCAACGGGTTGGAGAACTTATTCATGCTGGTGAAATGGCTGCTCAAGAAAATAAGGATAGTCTTCTTAAATTGCTTGAATAAGTTATTTTTTTAACCCGAATTTTAAGAGGATTAAATAGATTCCCAGCAGAACCAACCCAATAGAACCAGTGTTTTGTAAAAACCCTGCTGCATTTTCTGGATTTCCCCCAATATAGAGACCGGATCCGACCATGGCAAGAATTCCGCCAGGAATCAAAGGCCACCAAATGAATCGTTTTTTTAATAATCGGGAAAATACCGTTATCAGTATCCACCCTAATGAAAACCAAACCAGCATGATTCCTGTGTCACGCAAACCATTTATATTTCCCACTGTATTCCAACCATTAAAAACACCAACACCGATCGTAATTATTAATAAACCCGGCATCATTAGGCTTATATCCTTTTTTGCCACTCCCCAAACTATGAACGAAAACCCAATAGCGATCGAAATGGCGAGGATGAATATAAGTACAGTAGTGTTTCCAATAAAGAAGACTAGGGCTAACGCGATTCCAATAGATATTATGAATATTGCCCACCAGTGAAACTTTCTATTGTTAAACCCAACGCTCAGAAATAATCCTAACCAGTTCAAAGCAAAAAATCCCAACCCAAGTGCAAGAAGTTGATTTAAAGCTAGAGCTACGAAAGGCTGGAAGATCAGAAATAAGGCTCCTGACAATCCAGTAATCACAAAACCAGCTATTAACCACCCACTGTTCTTTAGAAAAAAACCGTACGCAACAATAATTAAACCGACTACCACGGGAAGAGAAATAGGAATCCAACCGGTTTTTATTTTTTGATCAATAAAGAGTAGGATTCCACCAATAACCAACGCAATTCCAAGAGCTGGAGCGTAATGGGTGAAATGATTTTTGTATTCTAAGTTTTCGAGTTTAGTTCGATTAGATTGTAATGATCCCATATTCTTTCGCCTTTAATACCGCCTGCATTCGGTCACGTACCCCAAGCTTACTTAAAATACTGGATAAATGATTTTTTACAGTTCCTTCTGAAATGACCAATGTATCAGCTATTTCTTTGTTACTTGCTCCAGTCGCGACATATCTTAATATTTCTATCTCTCTGGTGGATAACGGATCTGGAAGTATTTTCTGAGGATCAGACACAGAAGGTCTGGAAATTCGTGAAAACTCTGAAATTACTTTTGCTGTTATTGAGGGTAATAAGAAGTATTCACCCTTTGCAGCTGCCCTGATTGCTTCGATTAATTTATCTGCAGATACATCCTTCAATAAATATCCTACTGCCCCTGCCCTGAGACCTTCAAAAACGGTTTCATCATCATCAAAAGTTGTTAACACGATAACTTTAATATTTTTTCCGAGCTTTACTATTTTCCTTGTCGCCTCCACTCCATCCATGATTGGCATCCGCAGGTCCATTAAAACCACGTCAGGGGTAAGTGTAAAAGCCATCCGAAGCGCTTCTTCTCCATTTGAGGCATCTCCTACAATATCCAAACCTGGATAGGCACTCAATAGAGTTTTTAATGCTTCTCTAAATAGAGATTGATCATCGGCGATCAGTATTTTAATTGTCATAATATCTCGGGATTCTCATCGTTATTTTAAAACCCAAATCCGGGACAGTGTTTATCTCAACTTCTCCGTTTAACAATTTGACCCTTTCTTGTAAACCCACAATTCCAAAACCATTTTCGAAGGACTTACTTCCTTGCCCGTTATCCTCACAGGATAAAAATATTTCTTTTGAATTGGAATAGTCAAGCGTGAGGTCCACTTTGCTTGCACCTGAATGTTTGATTGCATTGTTTGCCATTTCCTGGGCAGCTCGGTACAAAGTAAGGTCGATTTGAGGTGGCACTTGAATGGGATTTCCCAACACAATAAGTTTGAATGTCATCTCATTTGAAGAAGATGCATCCGCTATAGCTTGCATCCTTTCAATAAGTGGTTTAATCTGCCCAGGTTCCTGCCTTAACGCAAAGACAGAATTGCGCACATCAATTAAAGCATCAGATGTAATGTGAATTGCGTTATCGATCATTTTTTCAGATTTTTTTCTATTTTTAGTAAACGTTGCAGCTGCAGCTTTCAGTTCCATGTTGAGGATCGTTAAGTAATGTCCCAATCCATCATGGATCTCGCGCGCCATACGATTTCGTTCCTGGGTAATTGTCAATTCCTTGACACGATCTGCATATTCCTGGAGATGTTTATTCGCAACTGATAATTCTTCTGCTAGAGATTCCAATCTTATGCGTGCGTTTAATTCTGTCACAGCCATCTGGGTAAATATTAGAATGACAACTTGCCCAGTGAAGAAAAATGGTGCTCCTTTCCAGACTTCTTGAAGACTTCCTGAATACGCAAAAACCGAAAGAATATATGTCGCGATGATTCCAACATTAACAATCAATACTCTATCCTGGTCAAGAATCATGGCAGTATGGGCAACAAGCGGTAGTAAAACCAAAGCATTTATTCCAGCTCCCTCCCCAAAATACACGATACAACCGCCTAAGAACAATTGGACAATAAAGTATCCAAGTTTTGTTAAGTGTGATTTGGATTTCTGGGCATATGCAAATCCATAAATACCAAATGTTACATATGCAATCCCAAGGAATACAATGACAAGAATCGCGATTGGCTTGGTTATTGGCGCACTGCTAAAAATTGTAAAAAATGAAATGAAAACAACCAGGGCAAAAGCCAGATCCGTTCCCGTAGTTAAGGAAAATGAAGCCTTTTTTTCCTGTTCCATTCTGGCAATTATAGCATCTGAGAAAATTTCAAATATCCCACTTAAGGTAGATTATTATGACCATAGTATGGTATTTTATTGTCGTGATATGTCAAAAATAATAGGATCGTGGTCAGATATCTGACTGTTAATATTAAAAATGGTATTAAGATGAAGTATGGAATAATTGGTTATCTGATTAAGTAAACTATTATTTACAGCAGCATAATCAAATTGAAAAGCATTTCCTTCATGAATATAACTAAAATTCTCATTCGTATTTTTTTCATCGGTCAATAAAGTTACCGGACTTGAATTTAATAGATTTAGAGTTTCAGACCAAGGGTAATCATTGATATCACCCAATACAATCAGATTCATATGGGAATCTTGTGACAGTATGTCATTAACAAATTCTGTCACCAGTTTCATCTGAGATACCCGCTTTTCTTGCTCTGGGTTTTCCGGGGGTTGAATATTACCCCATGAGGGGGTTTTCCCAGATTGGGATACCAGGTGTAATCCTAATACCAGATACTGCTCCCCTTTCCAGGTGAAAAGCCATAAAGTTGGTTTCCTGGTTCCAGAAAAAACGCTTTCGTAAGAAAACAGCCTCATTGGATTCTGATCTATTTTCACTAATCCACCACGAAAGGACAACCCATTAACTTCCTTGTCAGGAATATCAAGAACTACTCCACTGTCTTCGCGGTATATTACTGCTGTCCTAATATTTCCACCCTGAATCCCACCGTCGCGGTTGTTTATTGGAGGATTATCGCTATACGCATACAAAGGGCCTCCACAAGAAGAAATTGCTTCAGTTAATGATTGAAGTGTTTGATTTGAAGAAATTTCCTGGTCATCTTGCACTCCGCTATCATCCAACACTTCGTGAAGCACAATAATATCCGGAAAGTGCAGATCCTTTGCGATTTGGCATCCTAATTTATGAATTCTGGAATTATCATCGAATCTTGATAAATTCTCAATATTGTATGAGGCTATCGTTAATGATTCACTGTTTAAATTAATTATTGATTGCGCAATTTCAGTAGTTTGGATAACCGGGTCTTTTATTGTCCAAATCTTAAAATTGCCAAAGGAATATTCCATAATTCCAACTATGGGAAAAGTAAATGTGTCGCCAACATTCACCTCTTTTGTAAAACTGTAAGAAGCGTCGATCATGATCTTTTCAGGATTTTCGTCATCAAATTTTTGCAAAAGCACACCTTGCATCGATAGATTATTATCCGCTTGATACTCTTCCGGTAGAACATAAAATTCGTTATATGAATTCTTCGGTCCGACCACAATTCCGCTATCAATTTCAACAAGCATAAATTCCAAACTCTCGTAATAATCCAGTCCATTCTTTTGAATATCAAAATCATTTACCTCTTTGATCCAATTCAAAGGGACAATGGACGAAACTTTTCCTAGATTTATTGGCTGAGGTAATGCAACATTCTCATCGATCAATTCGATTGACGGGTCATGCAACTCTGTTCTTGAGAGGTTGTGGTCTTCTTCTGAGCCAGGGGTGTATTCATTTATCTTTCCATCAACACTAACAAGTTGCCCGGGGAAAACACTTGGATAGACGCCTGTGGTTACAAATATTGCCTCTGATGAACATTGTAAAGGGTCATTGACAATCGATTGCATCGTAAAACCTTTCTTAAATTTATATGTTACAACACCTTCTACCCCAATAACTTTTTTACCGTTATATGGCGAAATGTGAGAACAGCTCTGAATCTCTCCGATAGTAGGAGCAGTTAATAACTCACTGGAAGACCTTTGACATGAACTAATAATAAAACCGACAATGAATAAGATTGCTACAAGTATTTTCATTATATTTCGCTTTATTGTTTAGATTTTCATTATTGTATAATCTTACTTGAATCTATTGGCATTGGAGGAATATGGGTAATTTTATAGGAGCAATTGATCAGGGGACCACTAGTACACGTTTTATCGTTTTTGACCAAAATGCCAATATCGTTGCAAGTGACCAAAAAGAACACCGCCAGATTTATCCTTCACCGGGTTTGGTTGAACATGACGCTTTGGAGATTTGGGCTAATACGCAGGAAGTAATCGCCAATGCAATGAGGAAATCTGGATTGAAATCCGAAGATATTTCAGCGATAGGCATAACGAATCAACGTGAAACATGCCTTTTGTGGAATAAATCGACCGGTATTCCATACGGAAATGCAATTGTTTGGCAGGACACCCGGACAGATCAGATCTGCAATCAATTAGCTGCAAATGGGGGCATTGACCGGTTTCGTGAGAAAACAGGTTTGCCGCTTGCCACATATTTCTCCGGACCAAAAATTTGTTGGTTAATGGAGAACAATCCATTATTACTAAATGATATTGAGCATGGGCAGGTGTTATTTGGGAATATGGATACCTGGTTAATTTGGAATTTGACTGGTGGAATCCGTAATGGTGTTCATGTAACCGATATCTCCAATGCCTCCAGAACATTGTTGATGAATTTGTACACGCTCGATTGGGATGAAGAATTATTGAAAGAAATGCAAATTCCATTTATTATTCTTCCAAAAATCGTCTCCAGTTCCGAAGTATATGGGTTCACACAGGTTGGTTTGAAGAATATCCCCATTGCTGGCGATTTGGGTGATCAACAGGCTGCTTTATTTGGACAAGGATGTTATCAAAAAGGGGAAGCTAAAAACACTTATGGTACGGGATGCTTTTTATTGATGAATACCGGCACCCAACCTGTGATCAGTAAAAACGGTTTATTGACCACTGCTGGCTACCGCATTGGAAATGCAAAACCGGTTTATTGTCTTGAAGGTTCTGTCGCAATTGCGGGAGCTCTTGTTCAATGGTTGCGTGATAATCTCCAATTTATCGATCACTCATGCGACATTGAACCTCTCGCCAGAACAGTGCCAGATAATGGTGACGTTTACATTGTTCCTGCCTTTTCCGGTCTTTATGCCCCTTACTGGAAATCTGACGCTCGTGGAGTCATTGTCGGACTCACCAGGTTCATCAATAAAGGCCACTTAGCACGGGCATCTCTTGAATCGACGGCTTTTCAGACACGCGAGGTTCTAGAAGCAATGGAACTTGACTCAGGTGTTAAATTAACATCCCTGAAAGTTGATGGTGGGATGGTTGTGAATGATCTACTTATGCAATTTCAATCTGACATACTGAATGTCCCTGTCGTTAGACCCCGAATAACCGAAACAACGGCGCTTGGGGCTGCTTATGCTGCTGGATTGGCAACCTCTTTTTGGAAATCTACTGATGAACTTCTCCTAAACTGGGGCAAAGATAAGGAATGGACACCCAATATGGATCAATCGATTAGGGCAAATATCTATCAAAAGTGGAAAAAAGCCGTTACCAAAAGTTTTGAGTGGGTATAACTTCCTCTATCTCTTGACTGAACACCTTTTCCAGAATAAAATCAAGCCTTGCCAGTAATTTACGGCAAAATTTTAGATAGAGTGAAGGTAACCAAATCACCGGTGAGAGGCACTCGAAGGATAAAAAATGGAAAAGATCGTTATCAATGCAGTAAATCGCACCATCAAAGGTAAACAAGTTGGCACTCTGAGACGTGCAAGTAAACTTCCCGGAGTAATCTATGGTCACAAAATTGAGCCAATCTCAATTACCATGGAATTAAAGGAATCAACACATGTACTTAATACTGCCACTTCTTCCAGCATCGTTGTAATAGATGTGGAAGGTGTTGAGTATGCTACGCTGGTTCGCGAAAAACAAAAAGATTACCTGAAAAATCGTTTCATCCATGTTGATTTTCAGGCAGTATCACAGACAGAAAAGATTCGCGCCGACGTTGGTATTGAATTCACAAATATTTCGCCAGCAGTTAAAGACTTCAGTGCAGTCATTGTTGAGGGCATGACAAAAATTTCAGTTGAAGCTTTGCCAAAAGATCTTCCTGAACGGTTTATTATTGACCTTGCACAACTAAAAGAAATTGGTAATGCTGTTTACGTCAAGGACCTTGCGGTCCCGGCTGATGTCCACATTCTCGATTCGGCTGAGGAAATGGTTGTTATGGCAGCCGCACCTGCATTGGAAGAAATAGAACCAGTTGCCGTTACTGAAGAGGTATCTGCTGAACCGGAAGTCATTGAAAAAGGCAAGAAGGAAGAAGTCGAAGAATAATCTGAATTTGATTAATAATTAAATAGACAATGGATTTTTCCATTGTCTTTTATTTTAAAATATCTAGGAATTGAAGCGTCACTCTGGCAGTATATCCCCAGAGGTGTTCGCTTTCATATTCTTTATAATGTATTACTTTTCGGACACCAAATAGCTCCGATCGATAATCCTCTTCATAATAATTATCAGGATTTTCTAACCAGGCTATTGGAACAGCAAATACTGAATCCACTTCCTCAGAATTAATTTTGAGATCGATTGGCCAAGTTACTAAAGCTATAAAAGGAAAAACTTTAAATCCTGTGACCGTTGTTGAGGTTGGTATTTTTCCCAAAATCCTGATATCTTTGGCTTCGATCCCAATTTCCTCAAAAGTCTCCCGTAATGCAGTATTCTCCAAGTTAATATCAGCTGGTTCATAAGATCCACCAGGAAAAGAAACTTCATGTTGGTGCGAACTAACATTTCCCGTCCGGCGTGTGAAGAGTAAACTCCATTCAGAATTCTGCTTAATAATAGGAATCAAAATTGCTGCGCATGCGCTGGTTGGATCACACCTTTCACCGGGATTTAAATTTAGTTGTGAAAGTTTTTGTTGAAGCAACTCGGGAGTCAATAAAATGTCGGTCATTCTTCTGAATCATTACGACTTTCGATTTCAGAAACCTGCATTTCTTGTTGGAGGACAGGTAATCCTATTTCATCCAGTAAATTTTGGTCAACTGCTGACCTGTCAATACTAACTGAACGGGCAAAAATCAAGTACCCTGTATGGGCAATCATCCGGTCTGCCGGCCTGAAGCGCAGGGGTTCAGCTTTGTAATATTTCAATGATATATCGCAGACATCCACAAATGCGAAATCATTTTGCCGTAAGGTTATCAATAGTTTGATCACCTGGTTCGTAGTTGGTAATATACAGCCGAAGTATCCCCCCGGTTTTAAAGATCTTTTAACGATATGCATAAAATCATAAGCATTAGCCACATCAAGGAAAATTGCATCAACATCGGTCTCGTCAAATCCCTGGGAAATATCTTTAACTTTAAAATCTACTCGATCTGAAAGCCCTAATTTATCGATACTTTTCCGGGCAATTTGTTGAGTTTCTGCTTTAATTTCATAAGAGATGACTTTTCCTTGCTCACCTGTGTAATACGCCAGGGCTGTTGTAAAGGATCCACTGCCAGTACCAGCTTCAATCACCTTTGTTCCCGGTACTATGCCCATATGTAAAAGAATGTATCCAATTTCCTTTGGATACATGATCTGTGTCGCGCGTTTTGTATTTTTTAGGATATCAGGCAAAGAAGGCTGCAACAGAAAAAATGGACTTCCATTGTGACTGAAAATTTGGGTTCCCCATAATTTGCCAATAAGATCATCATGCTTCACCACACCTCGATGGGTATGTAATTCTTTCCCTTTTTCAAGTGTAAAAATGAATGATTTATGCCGTAAACCGACCAATTGTACAAGGTCGCCATTATTCGCTGCTGTTTTATTTTGAAATTCAGTCGATTCCATCATTTTTTATTGGTCTTTTCAGTCGAAGTCTCAACAGAAGCCATCGACAACCAGTATCCTCCAATGAGGACTACGAGGCTGGTTATGAGTGCAAATCCTAAATAAGTTGGACCTAAAAGGAAAAATTTAATATTTAACATTTTTCCAATAATGTGTCCCATCCAAAATCCAATAATTGAAAACAGGTTATAGACGAGGAGCCATTTCAAACCCCCACCTTTCCAAAAATGAAAAGCGCTTCCGATGATCATGGCAATTACAGTTCCTAATAGAAAAGCCGCTAATGTCATTCTCCCTCCAATTCTGCCAAAACAATTTCTCCGCTTCCGATTACTTCATTTTTATAATAAATCACAACAATTTGTCCGGTGGTTGCATCCCGGACGGGTGATAAAAATTGATAATAATAATAGTTGGGCTCGGCAACTGATAATTTTCCGGGTTGAGGTTTTGCCTTATACCTGATTTTAACTTCATATTCCATTTCTTTTTGAGGTTTTACTCCACTAATCCAATTCATGGGACCAATTTTTACCCTGGTAAATAGTAAGTCATTCTTTGAACCTACGACAATTTCATTAGTTTCAATTATTTTGGAGACTACATAAACTGGATCCTTATTGCCGGCTCCCAGTCCTTTTCTTTGCCCAATGGTGTAGTTCTGCAAGCCCGCATGAAAACCAATAATATTTCCTGATTTATCCACTATATTTCCCGAATTAGTTGCACGACCAGAATTTTGCTCTAAAAATATACGATAGTTATTGTTTCCGATAAAGCAAAGATCTTGAGAATCGGGTTTACTTGCAACTGGCAATTTTAATTCTTGAGCTTTTTCACGTACAACGTCTTTGGTCAAACTACCTAACGGTAACGAAGTATGTGCCAATTGCCATTGATTCAACCCGGAAAGAACATAGGATTGATCTTTTTTCGGATCAACACCTTTATACAAGTGATATTCATTGTTTTTGTCTTTGGTGATATTGGCATAATGTCCGGTGACAAGAAAATCAGCCCCCAATGCCAAAGTTTTATCTAACAAGTAGCCCCATCTTATTGTCTGGTTGCACCAATAGCATGGGTTCGGAGTTTTACCCTGGTAGTTCATGTCGATGTAGCGGTCAACTACAGCAGACTTAAAATCATCTCTGGCATCTATTACATAAAAAGGAATTCCCAGTATTCCAGCAACTTCACGGGCTTGATTAATCGATTCTGGAGTACAGCAAGCGTTTTCCTGCGGTGAACAATCTGCAGTCCATAATTTGAGCATGATACCGGTAACACGATAACCCTGTTGAACCATAATCGCTGCTGCAACTGAGCTGTCGACCCCACCGCTCATTGCCACTACTACATGTTTCTCATTCATTTGTAATTCACCTTATGACGCAATTCTTTTACCAATTTTTTCAAAGCAGATAAAAATGAAATAGCCTGATCTTCAGTTGTGTTCCTGCCAATTGTCACACGCAATGCCCCTCGTGCCAGGTCTTCAGGTATTCCAATAGCCAACAGAACTTGCGAGGGAGTTGGTTTTCCTACTTTACACGCTGATCCAGATGAAACAGCAAAGCCTGCCATATCAAGGCCAATAACAAGATCCTGGCCGCTGACTCCCTCGATAACAAAACTTGCATGGTTTGGAAGTCTTTTCTCCGGGTGCCCAGTGAGAAAGGTTCCAGGAATTGATTGTAAAACTCCGTTTATTATCATATCTCGCAGATGTATTAATCGGAGATTTCGTACCTCCCGTCCTTCATTTACCAGTTCGTACGCTTTTGCCATCCCCAATATTAATGGGACGTTTTGTGTTCCAGCCCTCAAGTTTTCTTCCTGACTTCCGCCGGTTGATTGCGGGGTCAATGTAATATTCTTATTTTTAAGAAGTCCCCCAACACCTTTAGGTCCATAAAATTTATGAGCCCCAAAAGACATGAGGTCAATATTTAGGGTCTCCCAGTTCACCTGCAGATGAGCAGTTGCTTGAACTGCATCCGTATGAATGAGAACACCTTGATCTTTGCATAACTTCCCTAAATAACTAATGTCGTTAATCGTCCCGATTTCATTATTTGCCCAAATAATTGATACTAGCAATGTATCTGCGTCAATAGTTTCTTTTAGAAATCTCGGTTCAATAATTCCATCTTTGTCTACGCGCAACTGAATCGTTTGGATTCCATATAGTTTTTCAAGTGAAGCACAAGTGATTGCGATTGCGGGGTGTTCAACAGGACTGATAAGCAATTTCTTTTTGGATAAATCTTCTGCAGATTTTATGCATCCCCTCAAAGCTAGATTATCACTTTCGGTTCCACCAGAAGTGAATATCAGATCGGTTTCTTTCGCATTCATAAGCTCAAGGATGCTTTTTCTTGCTTTCGAAAGTGTAGTCTCTGCGTTTTGTCCAAAAGAATGAATGGAAGAAGGATTTCCGAAATCGTTTTCAAAATTGTTGATCATCATACGAATTACTTCAAGATCAACCGGAGTTGTTGCAGCGTAATCTAGATAAATTCTGTCCATTTTCATACCCGCGGTGATTATAGCATGCTTGTAAAGGGGGCAAATCAAAGGCTGATATAATTAAAGAAAAATTTATCTGGAGTATTTATATGAAATCGTCAATCATTTTTGGAACTGACGGATGGCGCGGCGCGATAGCAGAAGATTATACATTTGAAAATGTCCGATGTTGTACGCAAGGTTTTGCAGATTACCTTCTGGGAAAAGGAAAAAAAGGTCAATGGATCGTTGTTGGACACGACAAACGCTTCCTATCTGAGTATTTTGCCCGAACGGTATGTGAAGTCCTAAATGCCAATGGGATTAATGCGTATTTGACTGATGGGCCAACCCCCACTCCGGTAATCGCTTATGCCGTGGTGGATAAACACGCTGCCGGTGCAGTAAATATTACTGCTTCCCATAATCCACCAACGGACAATGGGTATAAAGTTCGAGATGAAAATGGTGGAGCTATACCTCCAGACGATCTTAAGAAAATTGAAGCATTAATTCCTGCGACTGCTCAAAATATAAAAAATATAAGAATTGATGATGCCCTGAAGAATGGAACCACAGTCATATTTGATGCATCAATAAACTATATAACTCACCTCGCTGATTTGATTGACCTTGAGCCAATAAAAAACGCTGGATTGAAGATCGTTGTAGACGCCATGTGGGGAAACGGTGCAGGATGGTTTAGCCGGCTTTTGGCTGGTGGTAAAACAGAAGTATACGAAATCCACAATCAACGAAATCCGATTTTCCCCGAAATGAAACGCCCAGAACCTATTCAGCCCAATATTGATGTTGGACTTCGTACTACAGTCGAGCGAAAAGCTGATGTCCTGTTAATCACGGATGGTGATGCAGATCGCCTGGGTATAGGCGACGAGAACGGCGTTTTCGTTAATCAACTCCAGGTATTTGCCTTGTTAGCGTATTATTTGCTTGAGGTGCGTAAGGAACACGGACCTATTGTCAAAACTTTAAGCACTACAAGCATGCTTGAGAAATTGGGAAAGCTGTATGACGTTCCGGTTTATGAAACTGGTGTTGGTTTCAAGTATGTCGCACCAAAAATGCTAGCAACTAGCGCCATGATCGGTGGAGAAGAATCTGGCGGCTACGCTTTTCGAGGCAACGTACCAGAACGCGATGGCATCCTTGCCGGTTTATACATGCTTGATTTCATGGTTAAGCTAAACAAGAAGCCCTCTGAATTATTAGCATTGTTGTTTTCAAAGATAGGCGCTCATTACTACGATAGGATTGATACCGCTTTCTCTGGAGATCGTAGTACGAGAGAAGCCAGCATTCTTTCTGCAAAGCCTCAAACCATTGGTGGTTTAAAAGTGACAGGCTTAAATGATCTGGACGGATTTAAATTCTCACTTGAGGATGGCGGTTGGCTGCTGATTCGCTTCTCTGGAACTGAACCAATCATGCGGGTTTACTGCGAGACTACCCACGGAGATAAGGTAAAGCAAATCCTTGCAGATGGTTTGAAAATAGCTGGATTGAAGTAACTTGATATTTGTAGATAGCCATTGTCACCTAAATCTTATCGAAAACGATCTTACTGATGTCATCAATCGAGCCATCGATTCTGGCATCAGTAAAATGATTGTCCCAGGTATTGATCTGTCGTCGAGTAATAAAGCGCTTGAAATTGCTGAAAAATATAGCCCAGTATATGCAGCAGTCGGAATCCATCCACACGAATCATCAAAGGTTTCTTCTCAGGATATCAATGAGATCTCGCAGCTGGCCTTGCATCCTAAAGTAGTTGCTATTGGGGAAATAGGTCTAGATTATCACCATATTCCTTTCGACGCGCAAGGGCAAAAAAAAGTTTTACTTGCCATGCTTGCGCTGGCAACAGATCTGAATAAACCTGTCATTCTTCACAGCCGGGATGCCTTATCCGACCTTTTTACAACCGTATTAAAATGGAAGAATTCAATAAATCCTGATAATCAAAATCGAAAAACTCCAGGTGGTGTTTTCCATATGTTTGAAGGCGATTTTAACGACGCGTTTCAGGCAATGAATCTTGAATTATTTATAAGCATTGGCGGTAACATCACTTTCAAGAACAATCATAGGGGACAGGAGCTGATTAAGGCTATCGGCCTCCAACGACTACTTCTTGAAACTGATACACCTTTTATTTCGCCTCACCCATTTCGAGGGACTCCAAACGAGCCTGGTAGAATCCCTTTAATTGCTACGAAAATTGCTGAATTACTTCAAACACGGGTAGAATTAGTGGCAGAGACAACAACGCAAAACGCAAATACTCTTTTCAAGTTGGGATAATTACTTTGTCAACTTTTTTACCTACTCTTCCGTCTATTCAAAATGGCATCGATGCAGTCGAAAAATTAATGCTTTCGCAGGCTGAAAATTATCACCCTGATCTTAGTGCAGCATTATCTTTATTGCTGGCATCAGGCGGAAAACGGATAAGACCCCGCATAATTCTTCTAATTGGTTCTTTATATAATGCACCAAAAGATACTCTTATCACTCTGGCAGCCTCGATTGAGTTGTTGCACACTGCAACTTTGGTCCATGATGATTTAATTGATGAAGCACTCTTTCGGCGCGGAGTACCAACATTAAATTCAAAATGGTCGCCAGCGGCAACAGTTCTAACTGGAGATTTCGTCTTTGCTTCAGCAGCGCACCTTGCTTCAATGACAAATTCAATTGAAGTGATGTCTTTGTTCTCTAAAACTTTACAAACCATCGTCAATGGTGAAGTGAATCAATTATTCAGCAGCCGCTGTAATCCTGCCAAGGATGATTACTACCGACGAATTTATGCCAAAACAGCTTCTTTATTTGAGACTTCAACGCATACAGCAGGAATTATCAGCCAGGTTCCGCCGCAGCAGGTTGAAATACTCCGAAAATTCGGCTACGAATTAGGCATGGCCTTTCAGATTATTGATGATATTTTGGATTATCGCGGCGATCAGACTGTGGTCGGTAAACCCATAGGTGGCGATTTGCGGCAGGGGTTATTTACACTCCCTTTCCTCTACTATATCGAGATGGAAAATAATGATCCTGATATATACAAATTAATAAATGGCGATTGCCCATTTGAAGATAAATCCGTTCAAGAAATTGTTGCCCGTATTGCAAATAGTAAGGCTATTGACAAATCTTTCGCTGAAGCAAAACAATTCTGCGAGCGGGCAGATCAGTGTCTGCGGCAACTTCCTGAATCACCCGAACGCTCAGAATTAAATTTAATCACGTCGTATACGGTTGAACGTACATTTTGATCCTTAACATAAAAAAGCCTTTGGGTGGCTTTTTTAGTGCGCTGGGTGGGAGTTGAACCCACACGCCTTACGGCACATGGCCCTCAACCATGCCTGTCTGCCAATTCCAGCACCAGCGCAAGAGCTCCGTTATTATAAATGACAATCAGTTAATGTCAAGCAATAAATTCAAGACACAAAAATGAGGTAAAAATGACTATTGTTTTAGATGCCATGGGAAGTGATGAGTGTCCGGTTCCGGAGATTCTGGCTGCTATTGAGTTAAATTCACAGGGCGAAAAGGTTCTTCTTGTTGGGAAGAAAGACTTGATTGAAGAAAATTTGTTATCCCTCAAGATTACAAATCTTCCTGTCTCGATCGTTGACGCACCGGATATAGTAGAAATGTCCGACAAGCCGGTTGAGTCGTTCAGGCAGAAACCTAATAATTCAATGGCTGTTGGATTAAGGCTTGTTCAACAGGGTCAGGCAGAAGCTTTCGTCACCGCCGGGAACACAGGTGCTGCAGCTTTTAATGCCATAACGATTCTACGTCGGCTTACAGGAATATCACGCCCTGCCCTGGCAGCCATAATCCCCACAAAAACCAAGAAATGTGTTTTCATGGATACCGGTGTAAATGCAGATTGCAGACCTGACTTTCTACTGGAATTTGCGGTGTTGGGAAGTGTTTATGCCAGCAAAGTTTTCGGTATTGCCTCACCAAAGGTCGGACTCCTTTCAATAGGTGAAGAAGCCGAAAAAGGTAGCCAACTTGTAAAAGATGCCTACAAACTTCTTCATGCATCTGACCTTAATTTTTACGGAAACGTTGAACCAAAAGAAATCTATGCCGGCTTGGTAGATGTGGTTGTTACAGATGGTTTCTCAGGTAATATATTTATTAAATCCAGTGAAGCAGTGGGCAAACTTGTAAGTGAAACCCTGAAGACGAACATTTCGAAATCCATTTTTAGTATTCTTGGATATTTATTAGCAAAACCAGCTTTCACGAAGTTAAAGAAAATGATGGACCCCTCAGAAACTGGAGCTGCCATTCTACTGGGTGTGAATGGACTTACCTTTATCGGTCATGGAAGATCAGACGCAAAAGCACTTGTATCTGCGGTAAAACTTGCCAGGCATACACTTGATAATCATTTATTAGAAGAATTGAAAATCCAGGTCCAACAAAAAGTCCCTGGAAATCAGCCATTCAGTCTCAATTAAGGAAAACGATGAAAGTTTACTCAGACGAAAAACTAATAAAACGCAATAAAGTTGTTGGTAATGTTCTCTCACTTTCCAGTATTGCCATCCTGGGTGCAGGCATGTTCTTATCCTTCAAGGATAAAGATGGCAGTTACCTCGCTTATACTTTTGCAGCTTTGATTGTAGGTTTTTTACTCTTCCAGGTTGGTAATTTTTATATGTCCAAATGGGGAAAATCACCCCGCCCTGACGAGAAGATATCTCAGGCTCTCAAAGGTTTAGATGGAAATTACTCCCTTTATCACTACAAATCAATGGTTTCCCATTTGCTAGTAGGTCCTGCTGGAATCTTTGCGCTTCTTCCATACAATCAACCAGGTGTCATTGAATACAATGTTGAACGCAATCGATGGAAACAAACGGGTGGGAATTTCTTCTTAAAAACCTTTGGCGGCGAATCGCTGGGTCGGCCTGATTTAGATGCCAAATATGCAATGGGTGATTTGGCAAAAGGACTCGGAAAATTAGGTGTCGACGTTGGAAATTACACTCCGCAATCGATTATTGTTTTTACCAACCCGAAAGCCGTAGTAAAATCTGAAGATTCACCTGTTCCGGCGTTTACGCAAGAGAAATTAAAGGAGTACATTCGCAAGCAGGTAAAGGCTAGTTCCTTTCCCCAGGAGAAGTTAGCAGAACTAAAACAAAAAATTGGGTGAGTAAAATCGAAAGTGGCTGATTAATCAGCCACTTTTTTGGTTTTAGTTTTCAGAAGACTCTTTAATTTATTCACTTCTATTGAAGTTAATTCCCGGAATAAGCCAGATTTCAGATTGCCTAACTCAAGGGTTCCAATACGTACACGTACTAACCTCACAACATACATACCGATTGTCTTCGCGATTTCGCGGATCTGGCGTTTGTGACCTTCCTTTAAAACCACGCGCAACCACGCTCCTTTTCCTGAAGTAGAGTCTATCGAAACACTGGCAGGTTGTGTCCTGTGTCCATCCTCTAGAACAACTCCCCTTCTCCACGTCTCAAGTTGCTTCATGTCAGGTTTTGCAGCCACCAGTACCCGGTATTCTTTTTCATGTTGAAAACGTGGATGGGTTAGGGCATTAGTGAGTTCACCGTCGTTTGTAAGTAAAAGTAATCCCTCACTCTCAAAATCCAACCTTCCAACGATTGCCAGATCATTTGAGTCCGGAACCAGGTCGTAAACAGTTCGCCTGGAATCTCCTTCGACTTTGTCACATAGCACAAACCTGGGTTTGTTATAGGCCAGGTAACGCACACTCTTCGGTGCAGGTAATTTTGTTCCATCAAGAAGAATCGTATCAACATATGGGTCGGCTTTCTGCCCGAGTTCAGCTTTTTTGCCATTAACTTGAACCCGGCCGGAAACGATAAATTCTTCACAGGACCTCCGTGATCCAAAACCAGCCCTCGCAAGAATTTTCTGTAATCGTTCTTCTGCCATCGCTAATCCTTTAATAATGTACTCTTTGTAGATCCGTTTTCATTGTCAAGTACTTCAAACGGAGGAAGTTGCTCGATTGAATTTAATCCGAAGTGTTGAAGAAATTCACTGGTGGTGGAAAATAAAATAGGTCTTCCTGGTCCATCAGCACGTCCAACTTCCTGGATCAATCCTTTTGATAATAAACTTTTAATCACGCCGTCGCTGCTTACTCCCCTGATTGACTCAATCCCTGGACGGGTAATGGGTTGACGATATGCAATGATTGCGAGGGTTTCAATTGATGGTTTGGTCAATTTTGAGGTTAGTTCAAGTCCCAAGAACTTCTCTACATCGGCAGCATAATCTGGATTAGACGTTAATTGGCATCGTCCTCCATGCCATTGAATTGCCAATCCTCGGTTGTTCTTATAATCTTCACTCAATTGTTTTAACAATACGTCTGTCTCATTCGAACTTATCTGCATTAATTCTGCGATTTGCGAAACAGGTAACGGTACAGATGAGATGAATAAAAGTGCTTCAAGCCGGGCTAGATTGTTTTGATTGTTGACCGAATCTGACATGCTATAATTACCTGGTTAATCGAAGTAGTCATTGATTATATCAAACTATTATCACCAACCTTTATGATAAAAAAGATTCTTCTGATCTCTTTCCTGATAATTCTTCTCACTGCGTGCGATTCGGTATTATCGTTCCAAAAAGTGGACGTTGCCATCAATGATGCAGGACTTCAATCTACTTATAAAGTTGATAAGGATATATCAGTCGAAAGTGCCTTGAACTCTGCGGATGTCAAACTCAATCCTCTCGATAAGGTTGATCCGTCACCAAACACGATAATAAGTTCCCCCACAACAATTACCATTATAAGGGTTACAGAAGAATATTCAGTAGAAGACTCAGTTTTACCTTTTGAGCAACAGACAGTAAAAAATGAATCGTTACAGGAAGGTCAAAAAGTTCTCATTCAATCTGGAGTAAACGGCAAGATTCAAACCATATATCGGGTAGTGTATGAGAACGGTGTTAAAATTTCCAGCACCTTTGTGAGCTCTGAGACAACCGTCCCCGCCCAACCCGAAATCGTCATGCTTGGCGTTCAATCACCATATTCGGTTCAACCCATCAATGGAATTTTGGCTTATATTTCCAGCGGAAATGCCTGGGTTATGGAAGGCAATACCGGAAATCGCAGAGCCGTGTCTACGTCAGGTGATTTGGACGGCCGCATTTTTTCTATCTCTCCTGATCGATCCTGGCTTTTATTCTCAACGTCAACCGATGTCGATACAGGCAAAGAAATAAATCAATTATGGATTGTTTCTCTTTCAGCCAATGATCCAAAGCCGATCAACACCGGAATAACCAACGTCGTTAATTATGCGGAATGGGCTTCAGGAAAAATCCGCTCAATTAGTTTCTCAACTGCAGATCCCAGTTCTTCTCCTCCTTTTTGGAATGCCAATAACGATTTACAACTTGTGCGTTTTGATGCTGATGGAAAGCAAATTGATAAGAAGACAATTGTTGATACCAATTCCGGCGGTTTATATGGATGGTGGGGAACGACCTATAAATGGTCTCCTGCTGGCGATCAGGTCGCCTATTCGCGGCCAGATTCTGTCGGGTTGGTAAACACTGAAACAGGTGTTTTGGATATGGTTTTCCAGATTACTCCTTACCAAACCGAAAGTGTTTGGGCATGGGTTCCTGATATTAACTGGTCTCCAGATGGTAATTTCCTTCTGGCTGGTTTACCAAATGACTCAAGCAGTGATCCGCTACAATCCACCAACCTCACCGCGATAAATGTCGAAAATCGACAATTATTTAACCTTGTTAAGAATTGTGGATTGTTTTGTTCTTCATCAACCATTTCAGGGCACATACCTGGCGAGGATTATATTGCGTTTCTAGATGCCATCCTCCCGGATCAAAGTGAAATTAGCCGTTATAACCTCTCCATAATGGATAAGGATGGTTCTAATCAAAAGAAGATCTATCCAGGCGAAGGAATACAAGGATTAAAGCCCCAGGTAGTATACTGGGAGCCGGAATCTGATATTGAACAACAAACGCGAATAGCATTCATCGCCCAGGGGAATCTGATTATTGCAGAGGTTGGAAGTGGTGTCCTCAGGCAAATCACTGGTGATGGATCGATCGATAAAATTGATTGGAAATAATTAGGAGATTAACGAATGCGAGTGTTGATAACAGGGGCGGCAGGATTCTTAGGTTCTCATTTATGTGATTTTCTGATCGAAAAAGGGCATACCGTCATTGGTATGGATAATTTCATTACTGGTAGTCCGGTAAATATTGCCCATCTTTCTGGTCATCCGAGTTTTCATTTCATAGAACATGATGTCTCCAATTATATTTTTGTTTCCGGTAAAGTTGACGCCGTAATGCATTTTGCTTCACCGGCAAGCCCAAATCCTGCATCACCATTCAGCTACCCAAATTTACCTATTCAAACAATGAAAGCAGGAGCCCTGGGTACTCATAACACCCTGGGGGTCGCGAAAGCCAATAATGCGCGGTTTCTCCTTGCCTCAACCAGTGAAATTTATGGAGATCCTTTGGAACACCCACAAAAAGAGTCTTATTGGGGTCACGCTGACCCCATTGGATTTCGTTCGGTTTACGATGAGGCAAAACGCTTTGCTGAAGCATTGACCATGGCATACCACCGCTTTCATGGTCTGAATACCCGCATTGTCAGGATCTTCAATACCTACGGTCCGCGAATGCGGATTGACGATGGACGAGTCGTCCCCAATTTCATTAATCAAGCCCTTAACAAATTCCCACTAACTATTTATGGGGATGGCAGTCAAACACGGAGCTTTTGCTATGTTTCTGATCTGATTGATGGAATTTATCGTTTACTGATGTCTGATGAACATATGCCGGTCAATATTGGCAATCCTACAGAACTATCGATTTTTCAATTTGCAGAAGAGATTAATCGACTCACTGAAAACATCGCTGGTTTGGAATATAAAGCTGATAAACGCCTTGGTGATGATCCCCAGCGGCGCCAACCTGACATTAGCCGCGCAAAAGAAATATTAGACTGGGAACCAAAAGTGGATCTTTCAACTGGTCTATTGCAGACAATCAACTATTTCAAATCCTTCTTGAGTAAATAATGATGACGCTTGAAAAAAAGAAGGAATTCAAACGTTTTATTCGTTTTGGAATCGTTGGAGTTATTGGATCGATTGTTGATTTTGGATTTCTTAATTTATTCACTCTTGTCTTTAATCTGCCCTTTATCTTAAGCAGCATTCTCTCATTTTCCCTCGCAGTAGTGAATAATTTCGTCTTGAATCGAATCTGGACTTTCCCGGGTTCAAGGAAAGACCCTATTCTCAATCAATTAATTCAATTTGGTTTGGTCAGTGTGGTTGGTTTACTTATACGAACTCCCATGTTAATCTGGCTTGAGAAAGTTCTAATACCATTAGCTGAAAAATGGGTGCCTGAGTTATTAACTCCAACAATTATTGGTCACAACCTAAGTCTTGCAATTGCAATCGGTGTAGTCATGCTTTGGAATTATTTCGCCAACCGTTTTTGGACTTTTAAGAATACCCCTGCGTGATATATGGATCATTCCCAAAGACTTCACAAGTGTTTAGCTAGCGAACCTGTAGACCGTCCACCGGTTGCCTTATGGCGTCATTTCCCTGTTGAGGATCAGGACCCGGGCCTTTTGGCAAAATCAATTGTCACCTTCCAGGAAACGTACGATTTTGACCTTGTAAAAATTACTCCAGCCTCTTCATTTTGCTTAAAAGATTGGGGGTTGCGCGACGAATGGCGCGGTAACCCTGAAGGAACCCGTGAAATAATTGATTTCCCAATCAAGAAGCCAGAAGATTGGCTGAAACTTCATCCTCTTGATGATAAGGATCATGGCTTATCCACGCAATTGGAATGTATTCGCTTCGTAAAAGACCAACTTTCTAAAAATACACCCATAATTCAAACTGTTTTCAATCCGCTTTCACAGGCAAAAAATCTTGTCGGTAAAAACAATCTTGTTACTCACATACGTTTATATCCAGAGTTAGTAAAAAATGCACTAAGAATCATTACAGATTCGACCATTAATTTCCTACACTCAATGGCTCCACTTGGCATTGATGGCATTTTCTATGCTTTACAGCATGCACAGGCAGGTTTGTTAAGCATAAAAGAATTCGAAGAGTTTTCATTACCTTATGATCTTGAAATCCTGGGTTATTGTAAGGATTATTGGCTTAACGTTCTTCATATTCATGGTGAGAATCTCTATTTCGACAAAATAACCAATTATCCCTGCCAGGTTTTCAATTGGCACGATCAACAGACTTCGCCTGATCTTGCGACCGCCAAATTGAAGTTCTCCGGAGCAGTTTGCGGAGGCTTACGTCAATGGGAGACACTTGTCAACGGAACTCCCAAAGATGTTGCAGAAGAAGCCAAAATAGCTATTGAAGTCACAAGTGGAAAAAGATTCATCCTCGGAACGGGATGTGTTTTGCCAATTACCTCCCCCCATAGCAACATTCTCGCAACAAGAAAAGCTGTTGATATGGTAAAACAATAATGTCTCAACCGAGAATAATTGCTGGTTCTGCAAGAGGTATCCGGATTTATTCGGTTCCCGGTGATACAACCCGCCCGATCACGGATCGAGTAAAAGAATCGTTGTTCAATATAATTGGTGCTGACATAACCGATTCAAAGTTCCTGGATCTTTTTGGTGGTACTGGGAGTGTTGGTATAGAGGCATTGAGTAGAGGTGCTCGATCCTGTTTGTTCCTTGATCTTGCTCCGCTAGCTGTTAAAACAATTAAGAAAAACCTGGACACTACCCACCAATCAGATAAAGCATCGACCAGGCAAATGGATGCTTTCCAATTTTTAAAAATGTCTCCGAGTTCAACTTATGACTATATATACGTGGCTCCCCCGCAATATAAAAATATGTGGATTAAATCTCTCGAATTGATTGATGCAAATCCCCAGATCATCTCTGAAGACGGTTGGGTAATAGTTCAGATTGACCCCACTGAGTTAATTGAAGTGAATTATGCAAATCTTATTGAATTTGATCGAAGGCGCTATGGCTCAACAGTTCTGCTCTTTTTCAGTAAACCTAACTGATTTATCCTGAAGACGTAATTCGATTTCCATAGGCATCATAGGAGTATAACAGGTGAAATTGCCTACCAGATTTGATTGTGCTCATAACGCGCCCGATTAAATCAGGAACATCATCCACAATTTCATTCATTGGGATTTGGTCAAAAGGAAACCACTCTAATTTTCCTTCAATTGAATCAACGACAATTTGACCTTCCTTTTGGCAAGCAAAAACAAAAAGTAATATTCCTTCAATCTCCGTTACCTCGATCATTATTGTTCCACACAGGATCAGATTGACGTATCGGACACCGGCTTCCTCAAAAAGCTCTCGCTTGGCAGCGCTAAAAACATTTTCGTTTCTCTCAATATGCCCCCCAAGTCCATTCCATAATCCAGCATTAATTTTTTTGGTTAATGCACCTTTTTGTAACAGGACTTTATCATCGTTAAACACAAATAATATTGTCCTTGGCACAACATGGTATCGATTTGGAATGATAATTTGTGGCGTTGAGGTCATTAGATAAATCCCCATGAGTTATTAGCTCATGGGGATCCTTGATTTAGCTAAGGAACATGGGTACGCCCATGAAATCACGAACTTTTGGACGATAGTTTTCAATATCATAGAAACTTGGCACGTCAACGCGTTTTTGGCCGGCGAGTACCATATTGATAGGTACAGTCGTATATTTTCCGCCATGTAATGCAACCAGTTTTCCAGTTTCATTGCGGCGGATAAGTTGAACTGCCAGGCTACCATAAGACATAGCTACCATTCGATCTAATGAATCGGGAGCACCAGACCGCATAAGGTATCCTAGTGGTTGGTACATGATGTCATGCCCTGTTAACCGTTTAATCTCTTCAGATGCCATTTCACCTACACCACCCAACTTACGGTGGCCATATGCATCGGCTTCACCAGTTTCAACGACAAGGCTACCTTCCATGATGGCACCTTCACTAATCGTCATCATGCAATAATTGGATGGATTATTCCGTTTGTCTTCCATCAGGAATTCAGCTAACTGCTTTACATCAAAAGGTACTTCTGAAATAATCGCCCTGTCTACATAACTCAGATAAGCAGAAATTAAGCTCGTTTCACCAGAATTTCTACCGAATAACTCAACGATTCCAATGCGCTCGTGAGAACCAACTGAAGTTCGCATATTGGTAATAAAATCAACCGACCTGGTTACTGCAGTAGAAAAGCCGATGCAGTAATCAGTGCCGAAAACGTCGTTATCCATTGTTTTTGGGATTCCTACAACAGGGAAGTTTTCCTTGTTCAACCTTACGGAAAAACTTAATGTATCATCTCCCCCAATTGTTACCAAGGTGTCAATTCCGAGATGGTCTAATACCTTTAATACATAGTCGGTGTAATCCATCGTACCGTCATCACTGATTTTTTTTCCATAGTTCGAATTCTTCAAGAAATCGGGAATTGAATCAGGTTTCACCTTCTGTGGATTGGTTCTAGAAGTATGAAGGAAAGTACCGCCCGTACGATCAATCTTCCGTACATCTTCCTTCATTAGATTATGGACATAATAATCATAGGTTGAAGGCTCATCTAGGTTATATTGGAGTAATCCACCCCAACCCCGGCGAATACCTACCATTTTGTAACCCAGTTCGAAAGCATTCATTGCAACCGCTTTCATTGCTGGATTTAAACCGGGAACGTCGCCTCCCCCCGTTAATATTCCAATTGTTTTTGACATTTGGTGCTCCTTGTTAGAAAAGATAAACCCGCAATAAATTAGCGAGGTTGATTTTCAGGTATGGGAATTATTAGTATGATCTCTGAGCCTTGATTTTCAGAGGAATCGGTTTTCAATGATCCGCCTAACAAAGTGGCTCGTTCCTGGATCAATTTCAAGCCAAGTCCTGCGGTTTCTTTCAATTCAATAGGGTCGAATCCTTTTCCATTATCACGGATAACAACCTTAGCATTTTCGTTTTCAACCAAAAAAGTGATATCGATCCTTAACTTACTTGCATTGTCAATATTATATTTTAAAGCATTGGCAACTAACTCTTGAATCGCTCTAAATAAAAACACTTCAATATGAGATTCAAACCTGCGGTCTGAGGGAGGTAGAATCGCATTAACTTCAACTCCTGTTTGCTCTATAATTCCACTGACATATTTATTCAGTGTCATGATTAATCCCAGATCGTCCAACATCATTGGACGTAATTCAGCTATATATGTCCTAATTTTCTGGAAAGTATTCATCGCAGAAAGTTTTAGCTTGTCCAATTCATCTTTAGCCTTTAATGGGTCAATTTCATACATACGTGTGGCAATTTCAGCTTGCACAATGAAATTGGATAAGGCTTGAGCTGGTCCATCGTGCATCTGACGTGATAACCTTTGTCGTTCGGCTTCCTGGGCTTCGATCAACATTACCAGAGTGTTTATGCCTTCTTCTTTACCTTGGGTATCTTTTAACAAAGCAGGACGCGTTTTAGAAAATGAAATCGCGCGTTCCAGTAGATTCTGGTAATTGGATATAGCATTCTTTTGTTCTGTTAATTTATCTAGTTGACCACGCATCACCAATAAACGTTGCTGGGCATCCATAGCTGCATTGTAAGCTGTTTTCAAAGACTCTTTTGACATCTTTTCAGAATCTGTTTGAAATTGTTGTAATTGCGCTGAGATCGTAGCTTTTTTTTGCGCCAGACGATTGAGCTCACCCTGACTCTGATCTAATTTTGCTACTATTTCGGATAAGGCTGATTTATTCGCCTCAAATTCAGCATTTACCTGTGCAATGAAGTCGTCGGAATTCGATTCAGATTGAACTGGTTGATTATCCATATGCCACTCTCCGTACGATTCTCTGTTTCCAAGTTTAACTTTTCAAGTATAGCATGTTTTTTATCTTGAATTTCGTTGTTCAAATTGCTGGATTCTTGTTTATCCACCACTTTGCCCAATAAAGTAAAAGTATTTCGACTAATGGAAATATCACAAAAAACAAGGAGGATTCAACATAAGCAGGTTCCCCGTTTCCCAATACAAAGAACAAAACCCATATAGAAATATAAAGGATAATGCTTATCAAAAAGATAATCATTTCTCCTTTTAATTTCCATCGTTCGTTAATAACTTGCATACTGAATATCAAACCAGGCATTAAGAGAAAAAAATTACCTGGATAGGAAGGCAATCCCGCCCACTGAATGATTATCAACGATAAAAAGATAAACCAGATAAAATGCCGAAAACTTTTCTTTTGTGCGAGGTAAGATTCTATAATCAATAAAATAACCATCATTAATGATATTGTGATTGCCAATCTCGAACCAACTGCCCCCAAAATTGATTTTAGTGTTCCCCCTATTGAGGAATAAGAAAAATCAAAAATTGATTTTGATAATTGGGTGAAATATCCTGAAGACCAATCAGGTCGCAACAAGAAAGAGAATCCAAGAAGAATGATCAATGACCCAATAAAATAATTAAGGATTTTTGGACGTTTATTGATCACCGCATAGCATAGGATAATTAGTAGAATTACAAAAGTAAATTGAATTTCAAGTGCAAGCCCCAACAATAGCATGCCAGCAGCTTCGTCGTGCCGGTCCCGTATGCAGATCAGAGATGCAATTAATAATAGAGTTGTTAGAACAATTAGATTTCCATCAATCACAACCCTTAGAGTGTGATAAAACGTAACAAAAAAACTGAAGAGAAGTACATTGGTTCTCAGGTTCGGCTTCCAGTTTCCCAGGTTAATACTCAACAAATAGGTCAGTACCACCAATATTTCCAAAACCAGCATCCATGCAGCCCTTGCAACTGCAAGAGACTTGATTAATCCGAAAGGCAAGAATACTGCTAACGCAAAAAATGGATAATTAAATCCGAATTCAAATTCACCAGACATAGCTGGCCGGCCATAGGCGCTTAATTGAATTTTGTAAAGAACTGAGTCGGAATATGGACTCTCGTTTTCAAAAATTGTAGCTCGAGTTGCAATCCATTGAGTTTGGAAATTTTTTCCACCTGGGTAATTTTTTGCATAAAAATAATTCGCAAAAAATAATCCAGTGATGGTTAACAATATTAGGATAACGATGATTATGGTTCTTAGTTTTAAGAATTGCCTGTTCAATCTCACTCCAGAATTGTATTAATTCATCATTATAATTGAACAAATGAAAAAAATCGCTCTTGCTCAGATGCACATTGACTATGAAAATGCGGAAAATAACATATCCACCGCTCGTGATATGTTAGATTTAGCGGCAAATAAACATTGTGATTGTATTGTTTTTCCTGAATTATGGTCTACTGGATTCAGATTGGAAAACCACCAGGATTTTTCCATTATCAATTGGTCACTTCTTGAAGAGTTGCAATCGTTTTCTGATAGAAATGATCTTGAGATTATTGGTTCCTATTTGATGCAAAGGGATAAGAATTATTATAATGAGTTTGTCGCACTTTGCCCCCATTTAAACCCTTTTTCCTACGAAAAAATCAACCTTTTCCCCACTCTTCAGGAACCTGTTTACCTTATACCAGGAAATACCACACGCATTTTTGAATCCAAATTGGGTTGTTGTGGGGCGTCTATCTGTTTTGACCTTCGCTTCGCCTGGTTGTATAAAGAACTAGCACAAAAGGGGGCTCAATTTTTGATCATACCGGCGCACTGGCCGATCGCTCGGATTCATCATTGGGATGTTTTGATCCAAGCAAGAGCGATTGAGACACTATCGTTTGTGATAGCCGTAAATTCAGTGGGTAAAAGTGGCAACGATGCTTTTGGAGGGCATAGCACTGTGATTTCGCCAGATGGCGAAGTCATTTTCCAAGCAAATAAATCGACAGAAGGTATTTTTATTGTGGAAATCGATCCTACATTGGTACAAAGTGTAAGGGATAAGCATTCTTTTTATCCCAAAATAATATAAGGTCCTCTTTCGAGGACTCTTTATTAGAGTTTTCGGTGATAAACGCGGTGATTTTTATAAGGCTGCCCGCCAACGCTAATCAAATCTTTACGCATTTGCACAGCAGTCTCAGCCACCTGGGTTAATTCGCCATGAATGAACCCGAAGTCTTTCATGGTTTTTTCCATCTCGTAATATAAAAGGGCATTTCCACCCCTGCCTTGGTACTCCGGTAATACCCCCGCTCCGTTTAATGAAAACCACTTGGTTTTATTCATCTCTAGCAATATATCGACTAACGCAAAAGGTGTTATCTTTCCATGGTGGCGCTGAAGCGCGGAAGTAATATCCGGAAATGCCAACAGGAATCCAACAATATCATTCTTATAAGTAATTATTTTGACCAAACGATGATCAAGAACTTGAACTAGATTTTTTACAAGTAAGGCAACTTCGTTTTTAGAGAGCGGATAATATTCCCAATTATTTATAAATGTTTTGTTATACGCTACTCCAAGCTTATCAGCCCAATTTCTGATCATTTCCCTTTTGCTGGTAAAACTATGAACTGTGAACGTACCACGCTCTTTCACCCGGCGGGCTACTTCTTTAACTTTTTCAGGGATCGTAAAATGATCCGAATGCAAATAACACGAAATAAAATCCACTTCTTTTTCAAACCCAATACTCTCGAGCAATTTTGGATAATAATCGAAGTTGTAATTCATCATTGTCATCATCTGACGATGTTCAAAACCTTCAACAAGAATTCCGTAACCATCAAACGCTGATAATCCTTTTGGCCCAACGATTTCGTCTAGACCTTTTACTTTGCACCACTCGAAAGCCTTTTCAAATAATGTGTCTGCAACTTCCTGGTCATCAATACAATCAAATAGGTAAAATTGAGCCTTTTTTACTTCGTGATATTCATTAAAAGGTTTGTTTACAAATGCCCCCAAACGTCCAATAATCTTACCGTCTTTTTTAGCTACCCAAAAAGCCCCATCTGAATGTTCATAAAAAGGATGTTTATTCTTATTTAGCATCAATTTAATATCATCAAAAAATGGAGGACAAAAATTCTTTTCAGATTTGTAGAGGTCATATTGGAATTGCACAAAAGCATTAATCTGTGACATTGAAGAGAGATCAACTTGTTCAATATTTACCATTTCTATCTTATCCTTATCGTTAATTGACGTAAAAAGCAGTATACACTAAATTTTTCGATACATTCCTAAAAAAGCCTTGTTATAATGCAGTAGCAAACCTCAAGCATAGTCGCAAGGAGAAAATCATGGAAAAATTTATTATTGAAGGCGGCATTCCATTAAAAGGCGAAGTTACGCCGGGTGGTAATAAAAATGCAGCCCTTCCTCTCATGGCAGCATGCCTATTAACATCTGATCCTGTAATTCTTCACAACATGCCTGAAATCCAGGATGTAAATACAATGCGCAAGCTGTTTATGAGCCTTGGGGTTGAATTTACAGAAATTGAACCACATGTTTGGAAAATTCAAGCAAAAGATCTTCGCCCAGCGGAGTTAGATCCAGATTTGTGCCGGAATATCCGCGCTTCAATCCTCCTTGCAGGTCCAATGTTAGCCAGAATTGGACGCTTGGAATTACCCCCTCCTGGTGGTGATGTCATTGGACGACGCCGGGTGGACACGCATATGCTAGCCCTCGAAAAACTGGGAGCCAAGATAAATTATGACCGCATGTTCAGACTGGAGTGTAAAAAGCTTATTGGAACTGACATTTTACTGGATGAAGCCAGTGTAACTGCAACTGAAAATGCCGTGATGGCCTGTGTTCTTGCTGATGGAATTTCAATCCTACGCAATGCGGCTTCAGAGCCACATATCCAGGAATTATGTCATATGCTCAATTCTATGGGTGCTGAAATCGAGAATATTGGGTCCAACACACTCGTGATTCATGGAGTCAAATCACTTCATGGTACAGAATTCACCATTGGACCTGACTATCTGGAAGTTGTCAGTTTCATTGGTGCAGCTGCTGTAACCCATGGTGAAATAATAGTTAAGAACGCCGGGAATAAATACCTGGACATGATTAAGTTAGTCTTTTGCCGCCTTGGTGTGACCTGGCAGGAACATGGAGAAGATCTTTTTGTACCGGCAAAGCAGAAGATGGTCATCGAATCTGACCTAGGCGGAGCCATTCCAATGATCAACGTCATGCCATGGCCAGCGTTTCCTACCGACTTGATGAGCATTGCCATCGTCGTGGCTACTCAAAGCAAGGGTACAGCCTTATTTCATGATTGGATGTACCCTTCAAGAATGTTCTTCACTGATAAATTAGTGGGAATGGGAGCGCAGATCGTACTTTGTGATCCTCACCGCTGCATGGTTCAAGGTCCTACGCAACTCACTGGTGAAAAAATGGAAAGCCCCGATATACGCGCTGGTATGTCATTGGTCTTGGCAGCACTCTCCGCAAAAGGGAGATCAACTATACGCAATATAGCTCAAATTGACCGCGGCTACGAACGGGTCGAAGAAAAACTTCAAAAGCTTGGGGCGAATATTACAAGATTGAAAGAAGAGTAGGTAAAAAAGAGTCGCCAACGCGACTCTTTTTTTTTACTTAGAGGTTCCGACAGTTTCTAAAAATTGGTCCAGAACCATGCGAATATTTGGTTCAGGCAAAGCTCCTACCTGCTTATGAACAATTTTTCCGTTGCTAATAAATAACATAGTTGGAATTCCTTGCACGTTATATTTAAGTGCATTTTCCGAATTCTCGTCGGTGTTAACCTTTGCGACAACGAGTTTCCCAGCATATTCTTTGGCAATTTTGTCAAGAATTGGGGCTACCATTTTGCAGGGTCCACACCATGGTGCCCAGAAATCAACGATCACAGGTAAATTTGATTGCAGAACGGATTTTTCAAATGCAGCATCTGTTACATGAATTGGTTCTGAATACATCATAATCTCCCATTACTTTTATTTAATCATAATCTCTAAATATTAATTTTATATCGGTACATTGTTTGAGTTTTATTCACGTTTGTAATCAACGAATCGATACCCAACTCCTCGCTCTGTTAGGATGTAGATTGGTTTCGCGGGATCTTTTTCTAATTTTTGTCTCAAGTAGTTAACGTATAAACGGACATAATGAGGTTCGTCTCGATACTCATAGCCCCATACTTTTGCCAAGATCTGATCATAGGTCATAACCCATCCTGCATTCTTTACGAGGTGATAGAGCAAACGGTATTCTGTTGGGCGAAGTTTGATTAACTCTCCATCTAATCGAATCTCTCGCCTTCCAAAATCGATTTTTAAATGCTCGTCAACGTTGATTATCCCCTCACCTGTTGTAGAAGATTGATCAACACGTCTCAGGACTGCCCTAACCCGACTAACTAGCTCCCTGGGGCTAAATGGCTTGGTAACATAATCATCAGCACCGAGTTCCAGCCCTTTAATCCTATCCTCTTCCTCACCTTTGGCAGTAAGCATGATTACGGGAATTGAACTGACTTCCCTCACTAATTGTAAAACTTCAAAACCATCAATATCCGGAAGCATCACGTCTAGAATGACTACATCAGGCATCTTATCTCTCAATAAACTAACTGCCTGCATCCCTTTAAAACACTCTATTACCTGAAAACCATCATGCTCAAGGTTTAATCGAATAAACCTGGCCATACGTTCTTCATCATCCACTACAAGTATTTTTTTGTTTCGAAATAAGGCATCGCTCATTTGATTATTCCCGGACAAAACTAATAATCTCTTCTTCAGAACCAGGAAGGATTTCGATAAAGGAGACACGATTAGTTGGCCAAATTACAGATGTCACGCTGGCTTCCAGGTAAGGCAAGTCTTTCCCGTCTTTGCGTCTTGGACTCCTCACCAACAAAAGAGTATCTGTTTTCTCAGGAAGCTCGTCAACTTCCCCAAGGACTGGGTCCTCATTTAGCATATGCAACAAAATTGTTGGCATCTGAGATCTCCAATTACCTGATGATTAATATTTGGATTTTTAATTTTCCTAATGCGATAACATCACCATGATTAATTGGGTAATCCACATGGGGTACAATTTTTTGACCATTAACGCGAGTTCCATTTGAAGAACCCAAATCTGCAACGACGACTTCTCCATTTATAATTCTTAGCGCGGCATGGAGTCTTGACACTCCAAGGGTAAACGCATCAAATGGTGATAGATCAACGTCAGGCAAAATTGGTTGTCCTTCTATCGCCCTTCCAAGGGTAAATTCATTTCGTTCAGCCAAATGGAGTATTTGAGCACTATCAACCAAGTGAAGAGAAATATTCGGAATTGCACTCCTTACTGGAATTTTCCGAACTCCTAATTCAGGAATTTCCGTTGCCAATGCCAAATTATCTGTGGTTGTTCGTTGGATCGACCTCGTGTTGAGAATATCCAACGAAACAAGTTGAGTACCACATTCGCTGCAAAACAAAGCCCCTGGTAATTCCTTGTGTTGACAATTTGGGCATAAAATCATTTTGTCCTCTTTTCTGGATCCGGCAATTGAAGAAGCGCTCGTGTACCATATTTTAGTCTCTTATTGCCATCTTCGCTATAGGATTGTTCATTTTTAATGTTTTCAGCTTCGTTAAGTACTTCTTTTGCGAATGACACATTTCCCTGACCAATTAAGTGAGTTGCCATATAAGTTAATCGCCTTACAGCATCAACGACTTTTCCTTTTTGGACGTCTGTGTGAGATTTCTCCTGCATCTGGTAAAGAGTAATTCGAGATAGTGATTGGACAATTTCAACTGGAATTTTACACTTTTCAGGATGTTCACGTACCGGGAAACTAATCTTAAACTCCTCCACGAATGAATTTTCCTTTTTATCTCCCATTAATAATCTAATTCGCCCTTTGAGTAATGGTATCTCCATTGTTAGATCGTTCAACGGTGGAAGTTCAAACGCAAATATGAAAGAAGACTTTTTTTCCTTAAGGAGGCTTCCTAATTGAATTGGCTCATCATTTTGTAATTGCACAATTTCTGGATCCAATTTAAAACAAAAATTTACAGTTGCGCTAGAAACTTTTTCAATTTCCAGATTCATATTGTGGGCAATTGTAGTTTTAAGTGAGGTAAGCGTAAATAATAAAAATCTTGGTAGGTCAATCAGATTCCTTACGTAATAGGTGCAACCACCCGTTATGCTTGTAATTTTATCAAGAAAACTATCATTCCAATCGTTACCAAAACCTAAAGCGCTAATCCTAATATTTTTCTCGATAGCCTTATGAGCAAGCTCGATACAACGGTCCTCATCACCATAGGTGTGGCCGTCTGTTAGCAATAATAAGTTAGGTAAATATTCAGTACTGTACCCTTGCCACATTATATCAATCCCTGCTTTTAAACCCCGGTACATTTCAGTCCCACCCGCAGCCTGGATTGTATCAATCTTCTTAAACAAGGAATTCCGGTCACTAGTCGATGTTGGAGCAATTAATATTTCTGCTTTATCATTAAACACAACAATTGAAACGAGGTCTACATCGCGAAGCTCAGTAATCAATTGACGCAAATTTTCACGTACAGTGTCCAACCTTTCTCCTTTCATAGAGGTTGAACGATCTAGTACAATGCATAAATGACTAGGGGGAGTTTTAAAATCCTCCTGATTTCCGGAGTGATGAATATCTAGTTTTCCATAAACAATTTGCGATTCCGCAATTCTGGGGATTTCGTTGCGACTGAATTTCCAGTTTATTTCGATTGGCGGTCGTGAGGTAACATGGGAATCCGTCGATAGATCATAATCTTTTCGAGTTTTTGGGTTAGATAACACTTCATATGCATGTTGAATAACTATAAAAATATCACTATTATTACTACCAGGATTAGCATCAGGGTGGTATTTCTTTGCCAGTACAATATATGCCTGCCGAATTTGTTCAGTAGAGGCTGAACTGGTCACCCCCAAAATTGAGTAATAACTCTCCCCCATCCCCTAATCCCTACATTCCCCGCGATGAACATAAAATTGCACTAACATTATCCGGACCACCATTGGCATTAGCTAATTCGATTAATTCATGGCATGCCATAGTCTCGTCGGAATTGGATGTAACGATTCGATAAATATCATTATCCGGTACCAATCCCCATAAACCATCAGAGCACAATAATAAATTGCCTCCCTTTGGAAACTGAAATGTTTGAATATCTGGTTTCACCGGGTCATTTTGCCCTAATGCCCTGAGTAGAACATTCTTTTGAGGGTGAGTTTGAGCTTCAGCTTCAGTTATCTCGCCAATTTCAACCATTCTTTGAACGAGAGAATGATCTTTGGTGATTTTTTGAATCCTACCATCAGAATAGATAAAATATCCTCTGCTATCTCCAATATGGGCAACAGTGATTTGTTCTCCCAATAGCAATGCACATGTTAAAGTGGTCCCTCCTCCAGGTGCATATCTTAAAACTGCTTTCTGAGCTTCAGAAACTGCGTGCAGTAACGTTTCTTGAATACTTTCATCCATCGGCTCCTGATGTAGTTCAAGAAATCGAAGGTATACATGGTTAAATAGGTACTTTGAAATTACTCGAACAGCTACACCCGATGCAATTTCACCATTTTTATGTCCCCCCATTCCGTCAGCAATCATACAAATTCCAAATGGGAGATCATTAGTCCCTTCTCCGAGAACACTACTGAATGCAAAAAGTGTGTCCTCGTTGTGATCCCGTTGCATTCCTACTGATTGACCCGTTCCAATGATGAATTGAGGAGGTTTTAATTGAACAGAGATTTTTGAAATAGTTTCCAGTTGATCATCTGAAAGAGGCGTGGTATGAATAGGGGATTCGACCTCTTTCTTTAGGTTTTTCTTGGGAAACAACTTATTTAATAAACTCTGCATTCAATCCTCTTTCTTCTTATGCTGTAAATGCATATAGGGTCATATCGGTTGAGCCAATATAAATCATATCGTTCGCACCTGTGGGTGTTCCTGTTATAGCTCCCCCGGTCGAGTACTTCCACCTTTGGCGACCTGTTTTTTGATCGAGGCAGTAAAATGAACCATCTGCAACTCCAAAATACAAACCCTCTTTATATAGCAATGGTGATCCACTAACTTGGTGCTCACTTTTAAACCGCCATATTTCTCTCGCACTTGACTTTTCAATACAATAGAGGAACCCATCTGCAGAACCAATAATGACATTTCCTTCAACGCAAACCGGACTTGTCACAGACCCTTTACCCATCCTGAACCGCCAAATAACCCAACCAGTTCGAGCATCCAACGCGTATAAGTTAGAATCAACTGATGCAAAATAGACAATCCCTTCTGAAACAATTGGTGAAGATGTGATGGGTCGCTTTGCCCAGAATTTCCACTTTACCTGTCCACGATAATCGGCGCAGATGAATTCATTACCTTCCGTTCCAAAGTAGATCATGTCATTTGTTAGGAATGGGGTTGAGCGTACAGCTCCTTCAAGGTGAATAGACCAACTCTTTTGGTATGTCGACATGTTAAGTGCATAAAAATGGTAATCGTCCGAGCCAATAAATACATGCCCTTCTGCAATTTTTGGAGAGCACCGAATTGGTCCGTCGGTTGGATAATCCCACATAGTTTTTCCACTCGATGCCTGGATAGCGTAAAACTTGCCATCCTCGCTGCCAAAATAAAGCACCCCATTTGCATAAAGAGGCTTAGAAATTACCCCCCCATCCACCGCATGTTTCCAACGAAACTGTCCTTTCGATGCATCAATGGCGTACAAATTATTATCATACGCACCAATGTACACTGTGCTTGCTTCAATTGTGGCAGAACCTCTAATTTCATCTTCACATTTGAATGTCCATACAGGTTTTACTACCTGTTCTTGGATTGCCAGTTTTCCAGAGGCAACTTTTGATAAAGCTCCAGTTTTTTGGGCTAACGCAATGAGAGCTGACTTCATTTCCGTAACTAATTGAAATCTATCTTCAGGTTTGTAACACAAAGCTTTTGTAATAATCGAATCCAGCTCATTTGAGACGTTTGGGTTAATTGTTCTAATTGGTCTGTCGGCAAATGAAAAAGGGGCTTCCAAGCGAGGGTCTCGCCTAGTAAGAAGGTGATGCATTGTAGCCCCTAAAGCATAGATGTCGGTCTGGAATGTCGCCTCTCCCCGATATTGTTCTGGTGGGGAATAACCCTCTGTGCCAATCATAGTCCCTTTTTGCCCTGACTTGAAAATTTTTGCGATTCCAAAATCGACAATTACAATGTGGCTTTGTTGATTAATCATCAAATTTTGCGGCTTGATATCTCGAAATATTATTGGCTCAGGCCTGTGAGTATGGAGATATTCCAGAACATCGCAAACTTCAATTGACCAGAGTATTACTTGATCCTCGCGAATAGGATCCAGGGTACTTCTTAATATGGCTTCAAGGTCTTTACCGAATATCAGCTCCATCACTAAATAAGAGCGTTCGTCATGAGTGAAAAAATCAAAAATTCTAGGTATGGATGGGTGGTTTAAAGTAACAAGAATATTAGCTTCTCTTTCAAAGTTCTTTACGATCGTATCCCTTATTAAGGATTCGGGACTTTGATTAATCATTTCTTTTACTGCGACGAGTTTTACTACATTCGGAAAATGAAGGTCGCGTGCACGATAAACAGACCCCATACCCCCGATCCCAATCACATCCTGAATCTGGTATCGATTGGAAAGAATAATTCCTGATGAAAGCTGAAGGTAACCCCCAGATTCACTATCTAACGGCTGCGTTATGGATTTTGTATCCAGGTTTTCCTCCAACAATTTTTTTGATAGGGATACTATCTTAAAATTATATACATCTTTATGGATAAATCAAACTTAACAAATATGTATGCATTAAGGAGTAACTGAACTTAAGAACTCTCCAGCTGCCCAACCTTGCCGCGATGAATCATATGGTGCCACCAATTGCCACCAATCATAGCTGTCAGCCTGTGCTGGACCAGCAACAACCTTAAACACCTCAGATTCTGCAGCGACAAAAATCACTAAGGCATCTGTTCCAGGATTTGATCTTAATCTTAGCCCATTCCCACCTGTTCCGATAATTTGCACGTAATTATCAACTTGAAACCTTGCACCAGTTTCTTGATTAGGAGTTGGGGTAACAGTGGGTGAAATTACCAGATAAGAATTATCGATTGTCGGAACAACGTCCGCAGGGAGCATCGTTAGATTGGCTTGCGGAGTAGTTTTCAACTTTTCCTGGTAGGTAGTCCCGAGTAAATATAATAAAAGGTATCCTACTCCGATAATGAAAATTACCGCACCCCCAATAATTACCAGTAAATCAGGTTTCCGATTCGCCATAGTTAACTGGGAAAAATAAAGAAAGCCAAACCAAGGATAATATAAACAACAAATAAAGCTGCCCCTTCAAGCCAATTCGTCTCTCCATCTGCTGATACAAAATAACTGATTAAAACCGCTGCCCCTAAAGCAGATAATTCAAAGGGATTAAACACTAATGTGAGTGGATTCCCCATTAGAAGACTGATAAAAACCAAGACTGGTGCTACAAATAAAGCTATTTGAAGAGATGATGAGATCGCGATCTCCATGGTGAGGTCCATCTTGTTTTTATAGGCAACTGTAATTGCTACTAGATGTTCCGCCACGTTTCCAATAATTGGTACAAGGATAATGCCTAGGAAAAACTCAGAAATGCCTGATTGTGCTACAACTGCTTCAACACTGCCCACAAGAAGTTCACTTAAGACGACGATACCGGCAGTCGTAAGTGCAAGGACAATAATTGATTTGGCCACAGACCATTTAATTAATTGTGCCTCTTCTGTTAGTGGCTCAAACTCTAAAGGAGAGATTGCCTTAGATTTTAGAGTAAAAATAATTCCAAGAACATATAAAACTATCATTACGCCAGCCACAGAAAGGCTGAGGATTTCAACTCGTTGGTCTATTCCACTTACCGTAGTATGGCTAAATAGCGACGGAATAATTAAACCTACGATGGCTATCGTTAATAGGATCGTATTGTTAACCGTATGTCTTCTATCAAACCTTTGAACTCCGTTTTTTAAACCCCCAACCAGTATTGATAATCCAAGCACAAATAACAAGTTCCCGATAATTGATCCAGTTATTGAGGCTTTAACAAGTTCAAGTAAACCTTTTTTGATTGCAAATAGGGTAATGATTAATTCTGCTGCATTACCAAGGGTCGCATTAATTAATCCCCCAATTTTTGGACCCGTATGTTCAGCAAGGTGTTCAGTTGCTTGCCCAATCAATCCGGCCAGTGGAATAACACCAATAGCAGAAATAATGAAAACCCAGTTTTGTCCCCAATCCAGCCATTCCGCGAGTGGTGCTAAAGGAACCGCCAGAAGTAGAATTTGAATTGGTTGTGATTTAAGGTATTTAAGAATTTTCCTCATGGCAAAATTATAATCGAAACCTGAAAATCTCCAGATGTTATAATGACCGCATGGTAGTTATGGATCTGAAAGACAGAGTCCTCAATGGCAGGTACAAAGTATTACACTCCCTGGGGCAAGGCGGTATGGCTCTGGTCTTTGAGGCATACGATCAACTACTTGAACGACCTGTAGCGATTAAACTTCTGCGAAAAGATTATTCAAGCATACCAGGATTCCGGGAACGTTTTCTTCAAGAAGCGCGTTCTGCTGCTAATTTGACTCATCCCAATATTGTTACAGTTTATGATTTTGGCATCGATTCAGATGAAATCTACATTGTCATGGAGTTAGCCAAAGGTTCTGATCTAAAATCCACAATCCAATCTGATGGACCCTTCTCAATTCGCGATGGGCTTAACCTCGGAATCCAAATCTGCGCAGGGCTTGGATATGCCCACCGTGCAGGAATCATTCATTGTGATGTCAAATCTCAAAATATCATTCTTACTAAAGACCGAATCGCAAAAATAACTGATTTTGGCATCGCCCGCGCCATGTCTTCAAATCCAAATCATAAATCAGCCGATGTTGTGTGGGGTTCACCACAATACATGGCACCAGAATTAATGGCGGGGGCTATTCCTTCCCCGCAATCAGATGTGTATTCAATAGGATCAGTCCTCTACGAAATATTTACTGGCAATCCCCCTTTTGAGGGTGATACTGTGGATGAGATCCTGGATCACCAGAAGAATACAACTCCCAAATTGATCCGCTTATCAGTCAACGATTTTCCTGATGAATTGGACCAGGTGATACTTAAGGTTCTTTCAAAAGAACCATCAATGCGTTATCGTTCTGCAGACCAGCTCGGGAATGTCCTAGCCATGCTCCGGAACCACCTGGGGATATATTCGGATACCAATCAAACAAGTCAACCCCAGTCGTTACCTAAATTGACATTCCCCCCCCCAATATCCTATGAAGATTCACCAGTAAACAAAGATTACAGTGGCAGTGTGGATTGGTCATTGATTGGCATGGAGTTGTTATGTTTATTGATGGCCGGAGGTCTATTACCTTTTTGGCTTTTTGTTATTTATTCAATTCGTCCCTTGTTGAGGTAATCATGCCCTTTTTGATTTCCGCGTCGATTCTATCTGCAGATTTCGCTCAGTTAGCCAATCAAATCCACGACTGTGAAGCCGGTGGTGTTGATTGGATACATATTGATGTGATGGACGGACATTTTGTACCTAATTTAACCATGGGTCCGTTTATTGTTGAAACCTGTAAGCGGATTACATCACTTCCCCTCGATTGTCATCTAATGATTGAGAAACCTGAGAATTTGATTGATGCGTTTGTTAAATCTGGAGCGAATTCAATAACCATACACCCTGAAAACAATCCGAGGGTGATGGATACATTGAAGCAGATTAAGGATTCTGGTTGTAAATGCGGTCTGGCGTTAAACCCCTCAACACCACTTGATGCTGTTAGGTCGTTATTACCTCTACTCGATCTTGTATTAATCATGACCGTAAATCCGGGATATTCAGGTCAGGGTTTCATGCCTGAAGTCGTCGAAAAAATCGTCCTAATGAGTAAGTTTGTTAATGATTATCCGAATATTTCCTATATCCAGGTTGATGGCGGGATTAACCAATCAACCATTGCATCTGCTGTAAAAGCTGGTGCAAATTGCTGCGTTGCAGCCACTGCAATCTTTAAGGACTCAAATAATATTGCCCAAAATATCAAAAGACTCCGGATTGCAGCTGATTAAAACAAAAATTACGGGGTTTCCCGTAATTTTCTGTCTACTATATGGCATATCGACTAGTGGCTTTTCACCATTGTACGCAGGCACTTAGTGCAGAGCGTCTGTTGAACAGGGCGCCCATTTACCATTACCATTGTTTTTTGCAAATTCGGTTTAAAAGTCCTATTAGTTGAACGCAATGAAAAACTACGATTATGACCAAAAGTTGTCGATTTTCCACATGATGCACACTTTGCCATTTTGTTTCCTTTCCTTACCAATCAAACAAAAGTTAGGTACAATACTTGCTACTGAATGCGAACAGTTTCAAATTCTATCATAAAACGTATCTTTTTTCAATGCAAATTGTTATACCTAAGAAGGACAAATGACTATGACATCTGCTTCGGTTTTAGGAAAAGTCCATATTACCCACCGTGCGATCGCTTCGGTCGCAAGTGAAGCCGCCCTTAGTTCGTATGGTGTGGTAGGTTTGGCTGCAAAGAACCTTGCCGAATCCATTTCTCAGGTATTAACCAAAGACCCCAATCGGGGTGTAGATGTGGTTCTAAATGAAAATGAAATTTCTCTCGATGTGTACATCGTTGTGGAATATGGTACCAGGATTAAATCAGTGGCGATAAGTGTCGCCGAAAATATTAAGTACAAGGTTGAAAAGGCAACTGGATTATTAGTTAATGCTGTGAACATTCATGTTCGCGGACTTCGCATCAGTAATACTGATTAATTTTATGAACTTACTAACTACCCATCCAATAAAAACGAGAGAATCCGTGACTGAAACCTATCCGCAAGTTTATTCGATCAATGGTCAAGCATTAAAACGCATGGTTGAAGCCTCTCTCCTATGGCTCAAGGCTAATCAACTATACATCAATAGTTTAAATGTTTTCCCAGTTCCAGATGGCGATACTGGAACAAACATGCTTCTAACCATGCAAGCTGCTTACAATGAAGTAGTGCATTCATCCGAATCTAATATCGGGAAAATGGCAAAAGACATTGCCCAAGGTGCATTGATGGGCGCTCGCGGAAACTCCGGTGTCATTCTCTCCCAAATTTGGCGAGGATTTGCCCGTGCATTGGATTCTTTTCCTGAAATGGATGCCCAATTATTCTCCCGGGCACTAATCGAAAGCCGGAATACAGCTTATAAAGGCGTTGTGCGTCCTGTGGAGGGGACAATTTTAACGGTAATTAAAGACGTAGCTACTGCCATTGAAAATTCGGTTAATAAATCGACTAACCTGAATGACCTTTTATCTGATGCGGTTAAAGCTGCGGATACCTCAGTAAAATTTACTCCTGAGTTGCTTCCTATCCTTAAAACTGCAGGTGTTGTTGACTCTGGTGGCAAAGGATTGTTTATCATTTTGGAAGGAATGCTGCGCCAGGTAAACAAGGAATCTTTGGAAACCTCAGCCGTCACATTGCAGAGCATATCCACTATGAACATGAAAGATACGATGGAAGCAGTTGAAGAAGGTCAGGATGTTGAAGTAGTTATCGATTTTGAACCAAAAGGCACTTTCGACTTAAACACTTTTTACAACGAATTGTCAAAAATCGGTACCTCCGTCCAGGTTGGCGAAGGTGAAGGAATGTATCGCATGCATATTCACGTAGAAGTTGCCAACCAGAACCAACCTCTGGAATATGTAGCCAAAATTGGCACCTGGTCGAAGGTTGCCATGGAAAACCTCCAGCTACAAATGGATAGCGCTGGAAAAAAAGATTCTGGATATGTCCTGAATGAATTCAAACCCGGATCGATAGCGGTTATCGCCATTTCTCCTGGATTAGGAATTTCCAAGATTTTTGCAAGTCTTGGTGTAGCCGCAATCGTGGATGGTGGTCAAACAATGAATCCCAGTACTGAAGAGATATTAAATGCATTTGAAAATCTTCCGACTGACCAGGTAATCTTACTACCCAATAACAAGAATATTATCCTGGCGGCTGAGAATGCCAGAAACTTAAGCGTGAAAAATGTTAGGGTAATTCCATCAGTAAATATCCCTCAAGGATTATCAGCCCTTTTACGGCTTGATCCAGATGGTAATCTTGATGAAATTTCTGATGAAATGGTTTCTGCACTTGAAGATGTTGATGCCGGCGAAATTACCACTGCGACCCGCACCGTCGAACTTGACGGTGTCGATGTCGAAACTGGACAATTTATTGGATTGTTGAATGGCAAACTTCTTGTTTCCGGGAAAACTACCTCAGAAGTAACGCTCGCGTTACTGACTAAAGGCGATATGAATATTAAAGAGCGAATAACTTTGTTTTCTGGTAATAATATTTCAGCTGAAGAAGTTGAAGAAATTAGTAACTTAATCCAAAAACAATATCCCAAGCACGAAGTGGAAATTCATGAAGGTGGTCAGCCTCATTATCAATTCCTGATTTCGCTGGAATAGTAATGAATAATTATGCAATAATTACTGATGATGCCGCCCAGGGAATACGAAAAGAGCTTGGTGGTAAAGTAAATTTTGTAAACATTAATTATTGTTACCCTCTTGAAAATAAGTTAAGTAAAGATTATTTCCGTCAATATCTTCCACTACATAAACATCCAACAATCCAATTACTCACTGAAGAGGAATTGACTAACCTTTTAGTTACTGTAAATGCTGATTTTGATGAAGTATTTTGTTTGCTTTCTGCGGGTGGAATTTCACAATTGTATTTATCAATTGAAGGATTATCCAAAAAATACAAGGGAAGAGCAAATTTTCATTTAATAGATACTGAGACGCTTTCGGTTGGTCAGGGGTTTCTTGTTAACTACATTCTTCAGCGGATACAAAAATATGTTCCCGCTCAAAGCATTGAAGAAAACATCCGAGAAATGATCCCGAAAATTTATACGCTCCTTTGTACTCCAGATTTATCTTACCTATACTCCAATGGATTCCTAGATACTGGTCAGTTAATCGCAGGCGAACAACATTCCATCTATCCAGTTTTTTCATTGGAAAATGGTCTTGTCAATCCTCTGGAAAAATTCAAAAATTTTCACGGTATAGAAGAATTCTTAATAGAGTTCCTTGAAGAATATGAAAATCTGCAGGAATTGGCGTTTATTCTCCCCAAAAATAATAACTTGCCATTTTTCCAAGAGGTTAAACGGTTCTCAACGGAAAACATAAAGGTAAAATCCTATTTGGAAGTCAGATCCAATAACTACCTTACCAACCTAATTGGACCAAATGGATTTGGGATGATCATGATCGAGTGAAACCACTCGGTTTTTTTACATCATGTAAAATTACCTTATGTTTAAATCTATTGAAAAATTTTGCCAAATTTTAAATATCGAAAGTCAGGGGCGATATCGCGATAGAGCCATTATTGGCGGGTTTGAACGTTATTTACCGAATCTTCAATCGCTCATGCGATCTGAAAATGTCCCCCAAATTGTCATCGATTCTGTAGTCGAAACTTTTACTGCTTACGGAACCTTGACTCCTGAGGAACGTGCAAAACGGATTATTATCCTATCCGATAAAATATTTCAAAATACTGGCCAAAAATCATCATTAACGAAAATTACTCCTCTCCCGCAAGAAGAGGTTAATCTTGATCAAAAACGCGTTGACCAGGTTGAAACCTTAAAATCTATTCAATCACCTGTAGTTCCATCCCCGCGCCAGAAACAAGAGGTGCCAAATTCTGGTCTGAATGCTGATATCAACGTACTTCCAGGGATAGGACCTTCAAAAAAAGCCTTGTTCGGACAATTGGGCGTAAAAACAATTGGTGATTTGTTGTATTTTTTTCCAAGGCGTTACGATGATTATTCAAAACTTAAACCTATAAACCGTCTGGAATATGGCGATGTTCTGACGATAATCGCCACAGTTCAAAGTGTTTTATCAACCAAAATGCGAAAAAGGGATCAATCAAGGGTTGAAGTTGTAGTCAGCGATGGGACTGGTTTTTTACGCCTTGTATTCTTCCGCGGTACAAAATACTTGCGTTCTTTTGAATCCCAATTCCCCCATGGGCGGCAATTGGTCATCTCTGGCAAAGTGGAAATGTACCTTGGTCGCCTGCAAATGGATAATCCTAGCTATGAGGATCTCGATCAGGCGCACTTAAATACGAATGGAATAATACCGGTTTATCCACTGACAGCCGGACTTTCCCAAAAACTTGTTAGAAACACAGTCAGTGAAGCAATTAATTACAGAGTCAATCGCATTCAGGATTTTTTACCTGAGGTAATTAAACACAAAACTGGAATGGTCGATTTACCGGTTGCTTTACACCAGGTTCATTACCCGCAGTCGATCGAATTATTGAATAGTGCGCAAAACAGGCTGGCATTTGATGAGATTTTCCTTTTACAATTGGGAGTTCTCCAACAAAAACGGAATTGGGTTTCACAACCAGCCGATAAATATCCAGTCTCGATTGACGAAAAACAAGCCTTTTTTGATTCTCTCCCGTTCACTCTCACAAACGCTCAGATTAAAGTAATCGACCAAGTCACTAAAGACTTATCTTCAGGTTCGCCGATGAACCGTCTTTTACAAGGTGATGTCGGTTCAGGGAAAACTGTGGTTGCAGCTTTTGCCATCATGGCGGTGATCAAAAACAATGCCCAGGCTGCTTTTATGGCACCGACCGGAATTTTGGCTGAGCAGCATTACCGGTCATTATCCGGTATCTTTGCCAATATTAATAATTCTTTATCCCCTACAAAAGTTGCGGAAATCAGGTTATTAACGGGAGATACTTCCCAGGGTGATCGTGAGGAAATCAAAACTGGATTAGCCAATGGAACTATAAAGATATTGATCGGTACCCACGCTTTAATTGAAGAGCCCGTTCAATTTAAAAATCTTCAACTTGTTGTGATTGATGAGCAGCACCGCTTTGGAGTCAGTCAGCGTGCATTACTCCGGCAAAAGGGAAAGAATCCGCACCTTTTAGTTATGAGCGCAACTCCTATTCCCCGGTCATTAGCACTTACACTTTATGGAGATCTGGAATTATCCGTTATGGATGAAATGCCAGCGGGTCGAAAACCTGTAGCAACTCATATTCTGAGCCCTCTTGAACGCGAAAGGGCTTACCAACTCATTCGATCCCAGATAAAACAAGGTCATCAAGCATTTATTGTTTATCCACTCATTGAAGGCGATGAAAATGGCGAGGTCAAAGCAGTAGTAGATGACTATGATGTCCTTAAGGATGAAATATTTCCGGACCTCGAAATAGGACTGTTGCATGGTCGATTGTCTGCCGAGGAAAAAGAGCGTGTTATGAAATCTTTCCATGATAAACGATACCCTCTGCTAATTTCGACAACTGTTATCGAGGTTGGAGTTGATATTCCCAATGCCACAGTAATGATGATCGAAGGGGCAAACCGGTTTGGTCTCGCCCAGTTACACCAATTGCGCGGCAGAGTTGGTCGTAGCCAGGAGCAGTCGATGTGTTTATTGATCCCTGAGAATGACGATGCAACAGAAAACGAGCGATTAATGGCAATGGTAAATACAAATGATGGTTTCATTCTCGCCGAAAAAGACTTACAGCAGCGGGGTCCGGGTGATTTCATCGGCTTTCGCCAGTCTGGTTTCGCGGATTTAAAGATGGCGAAGATAACTGATGTTCGTCTCATCGAAAAAGCAAGAGAAAATGCAGAAACTTTATTTAGTGATGATCCAATGTTGGAAAAACCGGAAAATGCGATATTATTACAGAAACTTGAGTCATTCTGGCAATCAGATAAAAGCGATATTAGTTAGGGAGATAGATGATTAAAGCAGTGTTCCCAGGTTCATTTGATCCAATTCATAACGGTCATATCGATATCGCCACAAGGGCGGCAAAGGTTGTGGATGAATTGATAGTTGCAGTTTATGATAAACCCCTTAAAAGCTTTTTATTTTCTCCTGAAGTACGCATGGCAATGGTCCAGCAAGTATTTAAAGATAATCCTAAGGTCACTGTGGTCGGGTATAGCGGATTGACTGTCAAGTTTTGCGAGCAAATTGGCGCACAGGTGATGATCCGTGGGCTGAGAGTCTTTTCTGATTTCGAGTATGAATTCCGCATGGCTTTGGCTAACCATCGCCTTTCACCCAATGTAGAGATGATGGCATTAATTACCAGTGATGAACATTCTTTCCTTTCCTCTACGACTGTTCGTGAAATAGCCTCACTCGGTGGTGATATATCAACCATGGTACCAGTCCATGTGGCAGCCATGTTGAAAGCTAAATTTGAATCTCTTGGGGATGATGAAGTCGTTATTCCAACTCAAAATGTACGCGATTAGATTGGCCCAATGCTTGCATCTATTCTTTATAAATCGGTATAATTAAAGCAGGAGTGGTCATATGGATATCTTACATCTGGTTGATCGTCTAGAAGAGTTATTTAACGAAAGCCGTCCAGTCTGGTTCACACATAGTGTGATTGTAGATGAAGATCGGCTCCTTGATCTGATCGACCAGATGCGTATCACGATTCCTGAGGAGATTAAAAAGGCTCAACAACTTTTAGCTCAAAAGGACCGCATTATGGCGCAAGCCCAGGAAGAGGGAAATCGAACCATAGCCCTCGCACGTGAAAAAAGTGACAAATTAGTGGAAAAAGATTCAATTACCCAGGCTGCTCAAGTCAGAGCTGACCAATTAATTGCCCAGGCAAAAAGTGAGTGCGCTCAGACCAAACGGGACGCTGATGAATATGTTCTTCAGACTCTGATCGGTCTTGAGGGAGAATTGGACAAATCGCTAGCCCAAGTAAAAAATGGGATTCTTGCTCTGAGTGCAGAAAAACAAAAAACTGAACCTCAGCAACAATAAAAAATCACCCTGAAAATTTTCAGGGTGATTTTTTTGCAATTATTTGCGATGCTCTTGATTTTCCTTTTTCAATGCGTTCTTGATCTTTTTTATCGTCAAGTTTTCTGGTCCAGCTTCAGGGTGAAGCGCATACCTGATAACTTCGTCCATGTGCCGAACATATTGGATTTTGATATCCTCTAATACCTTTTTTGGCACTTCAACGAGATCCTTTTTATTTTTTTCGGGCAATAAAATTATTTTTAATCCTGATCGATGAGCTGCCAATATCTTTTCGCGTACTCCCCCAATCGGTAATACATTACCTCTCAAGGTGATTTCGCCGGTCATCCCGATTTCCTTGTACACTTTCCGGTCTGATATTGCAGAAAAAAGTGCCGTTGCCATCGTGATACCAGCACTCGGTCCGTCTTTGGGGATGGCTCCTTCAGGTATGTGAATGTGAATATCGAGACTTTCAAAAATTTCGGGGTCGATGTTCAGTGTAGCGGATTTGGATTTTAGGTAAGATAAGGCTGCTTGAGCGGATTCCTGCATCACATCACCGATTTGGCCAGTGACCTGCAGATTTCCTTTTCCTTCGAGGATCAATACTTCAACCGGCATTATCTCGCCGCCATTTTCTGTCCACGCAATAGCTGTGGCTACTCCCACCTCATCCTGGCGTTCCGCTTCTGTCATGAAGAATTGAGGAGGACCAAGGAATTTTTCGATCACACGTGGTGAGATAGTTTTGGTTATCCGTTTCTTTTCTGCCTTTTGCCTGGCTTCCTTCCGTAAAACCTGACCAATTTCCCGCTCTAGATTTCGGACTCCAGCTTCGTAGGTATATTCCCTGATAATCTTTTGAATTGAAGCATCATCAAATTCAATATCTTCCGAAGTAAAACCATTTTCGTCCATTTGTTTTGGAATGAGGAATTTTCGGGCGATCTCTATTTTTTCTTCCTCGATGTATCCGGGAAATTCGATGATTTCCATGCGGTCTAGTAGAGCAGGTGGAATGGAACCGAGACTATTGGAGGTAGTAATGAACATTACCTTACTCAAATCAAATGACAATTCCAGGTAATGGTCTGAAAAAGCATGATTTTGTTCGGGGTCTAATACTTCCAGTAACGCAGAGGAAGGGTCACCCCTAAAATCCGATCCAAGTTTATCAATTTCATCTAACATGAAGAGAGGATTGAGGGTTCCAGCCCTGCGCATGGTTTGTAGAATTCGACCAGGCATAGCGCCAATATAGGTCCGGCGGTGACCGCGAATTTCTGCCTCATCCCGCACACCGCCAAGAGAAAGGCGGACGAATTTCCTTCCCAAAGCTGCAGCGATTGACTGCCCAAGCGATGTTTTACCGGTTCCTGGTGGACCTGTAAAACATAGGATCGGCTGACGCTCTTTTTTGGGTTTCATACTTCTTACAGCGATGTATTCAAGGATACGGTCTTTTGCCTTGCCTAATCCGTAATGGTTTTCATCCAATATTTTGGCAGCATGTTTTACGTCCAGGTTATCTGTCGTCATGGTGTCCCAAGGCAGATCAACAATCCAATCTAAATAAGTTCGGATGATCCCTACTTCTGGAGCCATAGCCGGCATCTGGGTGAGTCTTTCGATTTCCTTTTTGGCCTGTTTCTTTGCTTCTTCAGGCATTACAGTATCTTCGATTTTTTTCCGGAGTTCATTAATTTCCCGGGTCCAAACATCCCCTTCACCAAGTTCGTTCTGAATGGCTTTAAGTTGCTCCCTCAGATAGAATTCGCGTTGTGAACGATCAACTTCGCTTTGCACGCGATTCTGGATCTCATCTTCCAGTTGTAATACGTCCAACTCCTGGGCTAATAACCAGTTGATCTTTTTAAGTCGTTCTTTGGGTTCAATTATGCGTAACAATTCAAGGCGTTCATTGAATGGCAGAGAAATGGCCGTAGCAATCATATCTGCCAGCCAACCAGGTTCGGAAATATTCACGGAGAATAGATGGGCTTCGTCTGGAAGACTGCGGTCCAGTTGAACGCATTTTTCAAATAGATCTCGAGAAGTCCTCATCAGGGCTTCGATTTGCCTGTCGGAAACGGTACTTTCAGTTAAGATAAACCCCCGTACCCAATTAAAAAGTTCGCCTTCAACGACTTCTGTAATGCGGATGCGCCTCCGACCCTGAACGAGTGCGGACGCATTTCCATCTTGGAGTGATAGCAATCTTCCGACGGCAATTTCCACTCCGACGTCTACAAAATCACCAGGTTTGGGCTTTTCAATTTCGCCATCTTTGAGCACCAGGGCAATCATCGTTCCGCCATGTTTCTGAACGTAATTGATAGCCTCCATATTTGCGCCGGGAGAAATAAAAATGGGAGATACCATGCGCGGAAAAACGACTATTTCCCGCATTATTAACAACGGGCAATAGATCAATCCATTTTCATCGGGTGTGGCGTCACTCACCTGGTACAGTTCATCGGTACGCTGGTAGAGTGCAGTGGTAAATTCTTCCGGGTTCTCTACTCGTTTCTTCCAATCATCTTTCATGCTTTATCCTGATTCCGTTTTTGAATGATTTCTTTAGCAGCCGCAGCTACAAAAATACTTCCTGTTACGAGAATTACATGCTCTTTTTTCTTTTCAAAAGCCAAATCCAAAGCTTCTTCAATTTTTTCAACTGCAGAAACTTTCCTGCCAAATTCTTTGGCGATGAGTTCTAATTTTTCCGGTTCCATTGCACGTGGATGAATGCTCCTCGTCATAATAATATCATCTGAAATGGGAAGCAATGCATCGAACATTCCATTGATGTCCTTATCTTCCGAGGCACCAAAAACCAGCGTGATTTTTTGACCAGATAAATACTCCCGAACTGTGGAACTCAATTTCTTAGTGCTATCGGCGTTGTGAGCTGAATCAATTACAACTAAAGGCTTGTGCATAATAATTTCAAATCGGCAAGGCCAGTTTGCAGATGCAAATCCTTTTTTAATATCATCAATTTTGATTTTGAATCCCTTTTGTTTCATTTGATCCAAAACGCAATAAGCCGTTGCAGCATTTTCAACCTGGTGAAATCCAAGTAAGGAGATATAAAACGAATACGCTTTCCTGGCATGTTTCTTGTCTCGAATTATTATCTCTTGTCCATCCAATGAGTGATTCTGTGATGAGTATTCAATTATTTCGTCAACTTGTGCATAGGGAGCATTGCGAACTGATGCAATATCTCTCAAAATCGCATAAGTTTGCTCATACCCCTGTGGGCTGATCACAACCGGGCGACCTTCTTTGATTATTCCCGCTTTTTCGAATGCAATCTTTTCGATCGTATCTCCCAGAATATTCATGTGATCGTATGAAAGTGAGGTGATTACGGATATTAATGGATCGACGATGTTGGTCGCATCCAATCTTCCACCTAGACCTACTTCAATAACTGCAATATCAACTTTTTCCTTGGCAAAATAGTGAAAAGCGGCTGCTGTGGTGATTTCAAAAGTTGTAATTTCGGGTACTTCAGCTATGAACTTTTTAAAGTAATTGATTTCATCAATCAGGTTCCGGTGCAGAATGGGTTCCCGGTTTACCTGAATCCGTTCAGCATAATCATGGAGATGGGGAGATGTGTATAACCCCACTTTGTATCCAGCCTGCTGAAGTACTGAGGCAATAAATGCTGAGGTACTACCCTTCCCTTTTGTGCCGGCAACATGTACAACTGGAAAATCCGCCTGGGGATTTCCCAGTTTTTCCATTAAAATTCGCATCCGGTCCAGGTTAAATTTTTCAGGTGAATACCTTAATTGCTTTGTCAGGCTGTAATCGACAAAGCTGTATAGATAATCTAAAATCTCATCATATTCAGTTTTCTTATTCACTATACTCATAAAGTCTATTCTATATTATATTAATGGAGAGATTGTAATTGAGCGGAATTTATATGGCAAGAGCAACTTCAAAAAGAGAGTTTAAAACCATGGTATCTCTACTTACGATTAAGTTTTCATTACCGGCATGTCAATCCTTAAAAGACAAACGCTCAGCGATTCAACCCTTTATCGCACGTGTGCGTAAAGAGTTCAATGTATCTGTTTCTGAAGTCGGATTGCAGGATGTGTGGCAAAATGCCTGGCTGGGGGTTGTTTGCATTTCGAACGATGCCACCCATAATTCCCAAGTTTTACAGGAAGTAGTCCGCTTTTCAGAGAATAATTTCCCTAACCTGGAAATCCTCGAACACCATATCGAAAATTTCTAGGTTTCAATTTCCCATTATTAACTAATAGTTGTGTGGAGTGTTAAGCATTGATAACGCCTCTTGAGGTTCGTCAAAAGATCGATAAATTTCTATTATCCGTACAAAAACCAGGACGTTATGTCGGGGGTGAATATGGTCAGGTTAATAAAGATTGGAACACGATCCCAACTCATTTTGCGCTCGTTTTTCCAGATCTGTATGATATTGGGGTGCCAAACCTTGGAGTTACGATCCTATATGATTTGATCAATTCCCGTAAAGATGCCTTATGCGAGAGATCTTACCTGCCATGGGTAGATATGGAATCACAGATGAGGGATAACCATGTCCCGCTATATTCTCTTGAATCCTTTCGCCCATTATCTGATTTTGACATTATTGGATTCACTTTACCCTATGAAACCCTTTACACGAATGTCCTCAATGCACTTGACCTTGCCAGTATTCCGCTCCATTCGAAAGACAGGGGCGAATCACACCCATTAATTATTGCGGGTGGTCATGCAGCCTATAACCCGGAACCGATGTCAGATTTTATTGATGCCTTTGTCATTGGTGAAGGTGAAGAAGTCATCCATGAGATTTTGGATGTTTTTTTACACTGTAAAACAGAAAAGCTATCGCGTTACGAACTCTTAACCTCTTTGCAGCAAATTCAAGGAGTTTACGTCCCCTCTTTCTATGACGTTTCTTACAATCCCGACTTTTCCATTCAATCATTTGTTCCTCAATCCGATAATTTCCCAAAACGCATTAATAAACGGTTTATTCCAAAATTGCCGGATCCCCCCTCAAAGTTTTTAGTACCCTCCGTAGATGTTGTTCACAACCGGATTGCCATTGAGATCATGCGTGGATGCACGCGTGGATGCCGTTTTTGTCATGCAGGCATTGTCAACCGTCCAGTTCGTGAAAGAAGTGTGGATCAAATTGTAAATTCGATTGAAAAAGCACTTATTCAAACAGGATATGAAGAAATCGCCTTGCTCTCCTTATCCTCGAGTGACTACACGCATTTGCCCGAATTGGTTGACACCATTATACAAAAATTCGCAGGTCGAAACCTGACAATCACGTTACCCTCCTTACGCATTGAATCATTCTCCATTAATGTAATGGAAAAACTACGGGGTTCCCGACAGGGAGGGTTCACCCTGGCACCTGAAGCAGCATCTGACACCATGCGTAAACGTATCAATAAACCAATCTCTCAGGAAATGCTGCTGGAGACTACCAATGCTATTTATAAAGCTGGCTGGACGAGCATTAAACTCTATTTCATGATCGGTCAACCTGGTGAAACAATCGAAGATGTTCAAGCAATCGCGGATCTATGTAAGATAGTATTACTTGAAGGTCGTAAAGTAATTGGTAAAAAAGCTAATCTGCATGCAGGTATTAGTACCTTCGTTCCAAAACCGCATACCCCTTTTCAGTGGGCAGCCCTCGATGCCCTACCTTCAGTCCTCGAAAAGCAAAATTTGTTGAAAGATCAATTGCGCAAACCTGGTTTGAGGATGACCTGGTCAAATCCTCGCGAAACGATCCTTGAATCAGCCCTGTCCCGTGGTGACCGGCGTCTAGGCGCGGTAATTGAAGAAGCCTGGAAGCGAGGGGCGAAATTTGACGCCTGGCAGGATCAGTTTAACTTCAACTCCTGGATGGATGCGTTTGATACAATCGGAATTTCCTACGAGTTTTATACCTCCAGGCAGCATCAACCGGATGAGGTATTTCCCTGGGATCATATCAATCCTGGAGTAAATCGCAAATTCCTTCAGGCTGAGTACCAAAAATCAATAAATGGCGAATTAACGGATGACTGCAGGGATAATTGTTATTCCTGCGGTATTCTTCCCTCGTTTATAAATATCCGGCGCAAAAACCCTGGTGACTTTTGGCTCTGTCCGGAGGTCAAGAAATGATCCGTGTCCGCCTGACTTACAAGAAGGAAGCATCACTAAAATACACTGGGCACCTTGACCTGCACAAGGTATGGGAACGTACCTTCCGCAGAGCTCAGCTACCATTGGCTTATTCACAGGGGTTCCATCCCCAACCCCGTATCCAACAAGCCTGCCCACTCCCCCTTGGGTTCATCAGTCAATGCGAAGTCATAGATTTTTGGTTGAAAGAAGATTTACTTATAGATGAAGTTAGGGCGGCATTGATCCCGGCCCTTCAGCCGGGGATAGAAGTTTCAAAAGCCGAGATAATCCCCCTTTCTGACCCAGCTCTTCAGACCGCTGTCATTGCATCTGATTATCTGGCGCAATTTAATTCTGAAGTCAATGAGCAAATGGTCTCAAACAAAATTGACGATCTCTTAGCCGAATCTTCTATTCTGCGCGAACGCCGGGGTAAATCTTATGATCTTCGGCAACTAATCCAACAGTGCCATTTATCAAAAGGTCCGCATACTGGAGTAGTTATGCGGTTAACTACACTTCCAGGTGCCACCGGTCGTCCAGAAGAGGTTCTGGATGCCCTGGGAATTGATCTTTATTCAGTTCAGGTTATCCGGACTGCCTTGATGTTTTCAGCATAAATCGATTCTTCGATGCCTACGACCACTGAATTTCAGATATTTGAATGCCAAAATAAGGAATGCCGGCTGCGGTTTCCTTCCAATTTGACCATTGATAATTTTGAGAAGTGCCCGTCTTGTGGTTTTAGAGTTTTGCCGGTTGGCACTCCTTTTACAAATCAAAAACCCAAAGCAGTAATTACCCAACCGCCCCTGACCAGAATCCATCTGTTATTGGATAATTTACGCAGTACACTCAATGTCGGATCAATATTTCGCACTGCCAATTGTGCGGCGATTGATCACATCTACTGCTGCGGAACCACACCCACTCCAACACATGCCAAATTTTCGAAATCAGGATTGACATCTGAAGAGACGGTCTCCTGGAGTTACCATCGCAATGCTTTGGAGGTTGTCGAAAATCTAAAACATAAAGGGTTTAATATTTGCTCACTTGAAGTCACCAGTCAGTCAACATCAGTATTCAATCAAAGTTCTTCTGTTAATTCCGGAAATCATGTTTTACTGGTTGTAGGTAATGAAATTTCCGGAATTGACCCTGGTATTCTTGACTTGTCGGATTCAATTGTGTATATTCCAATGTTGGGAACCAAAACGTCTCTGAACGTTTCCATTGCAGCAGCTATTGGTATCTATGTAAAACGCTTTTCCTTAATCGAATCATAATTAATTAAAACCAGGTGAAATAATGCCCATATATGAATACAGATGCAACGATTGTAAGCAGACATTTGAGGAAATCAGATCAATAAAAGATTCTGATGTGCAAATACTTTGTTCACATTGCCAATCAGAAGACACCTACCGGATTCAATCGGCGTGTTTTTCCAAAGTCACTGGAAATAGCAATGCAGCTTCCAGTTCTCATAGTTGCGGAAACTGCAATGGTGGCTCGTGTTCCTCGTGTTCCCATTAGTATAGGCTGGAGAAAATTATGGAAACGTTTACTGGAAAGTTAGCTCTGGTAACAGGGGGTTCGAGTGGCATTGGATTATCCATTGCCAAACAAATCGTCCGTCTTGGTGGTAATGTCGTTATCCTGGCGAGAAGACAGGAAATGCTTGATAAAGCTATTTCTGAGATCGAAACTTGTCGCATTACTCAAAACCAACAGATTTTATCCGTAGTAGGTGATGTTACTCATTATGAATCACTCAAGGCTGTTCTAGACACTTTTGTTACTCAAAAAGCGGCACCTGATATTGTCGTCAATTCAGCCGGTGTCGCGCATCCCGGCAATTTTACCGCCTTGTCAGTTGATATTTTCCATTGGATGATGGACGTCAACTATTTTGGTACGGTCAACATCCTGAAAATACTTGTACCTATTATGCAAAAGAGACGCTCCGGTACAATCGTCAACATTAGCTCAGTCGCCGGGTTTATTGGAGTGTACGGGTATACCGCCTATGGCGCATCCAAGTACGCGGTCGCTGGCTTTACTGATGCGCTTCGTTCCGAACTAAAACCATACAATATCCAGGTATCCATTGTCTTTCCTCCTGACACCGATACACCACAGTTGGAATACGAAAAAAAGTTTAAACCTTTCATAACCAGACAAATTGCAGGTTCAGCCAAATTAATGAGCTCTGAAGTCGTTGCAAAGGAAATAATGAATAAGGTTTCTAGTGGAAAATACATAATTCTTCCGGGGAGTGAGGGAAAGTTACTCTATTTTGCTCATAATATCCTCGGACGCACACTTTATCCAATAATGGATTTGATGGTGCGCTCATCGATCCAAAAAATTAAATTCCTAAAATAAAAAAGTGAGCAACTTCTAAAACAGGGATATTTCACGCTATGTTATACTCGAAAAATCACATACCTCAGAATTGAAAAAGGATTAGATATGAAAAAAGATTTCATCGCCATTTCTGATTACTCACCTTCTGACTTGCAGGAAATGCTAGACCTGGCTGTTCGGCTAAAAAAAGAGCATTTCTCCAAGGGGAACCAGCCAATTTTCAAAGGCAAAGTTTTAGCCATGCTATTCCAAAAACCCAGTTTGCGTACTCGCATGAGTTTTGACATGGCAATGCGCCATCTCGGTGGAGATGCTCTCTATATATCCCCAAATGAGATTGGTTTGGGTCAGCGCGAATCAATTGCAGATGTTTCCCGGGTTATTTCCGGTTATGTCAGCGCCATCATGGCTCGTGTTTTCGAGCACCAACACGTCCTCGAATTGGCAAAATGGTCTTCCATTCCCGTTATTAATGGACTCAGTGATTACAATCACCCCTGCCAGGGTATGGCTGATGCCGTGACTATCCTGGAGAAGTTTGGAACTCTAAAAGGGCTGAATGTAACTTACGTTGGAGATGGAAACAATGTAGCCGTGTCACTCATGCACATCAGTGCCAAATTGGGGGCAAATTTCACCATTGCCAACCCGGAAGATTATGACATCGTTCCCTCTGCGATCGAGGATGCCCGGAAATTTGCAAAGGCTTCCGGTTCTTCTTTAAAATTCCTGCGTGACCCGCACGAAGCAGTCAAAGGTGCGCACGTAATCTATACAGATACCTGGACAAGCATGGGTCAGGAAGCAGAATCAGAAAAACGCAAATTAGTCTTTCCTCCTTACCAGGTCAACCAGAAGCTTGTTTCCGAAGCTGACAAGGATGTAATTGTTATGCATTGTTTGCCAGCTCACCGTGGACAAGAATTAACTGATGATGTGGCGGACGGTCCTCACTCCGTAATTTTCCCCCAGGCTCATAATCGGTTGCATGCTCAAAAAGCTGTACTTGTAAAGTTATTAGCATAAATTAGCATAGATTCCAAAATAAAAAGCAGTGTCTATTGATGACACTGCTTTTTCATATGGATATTTCGATTACAATCATCAATATCCGCTAATATATTGGAGGGGTATGAAAAGAAATGCCAAGATTGTTTGCACATTAGGTCCAAGTTCGTCTGATGAGAAAACGATTCGTCGCTTGATCGATGCCGGCATGGATGTTGCCAGGTTTAATTTCTCTCATGGAACACATGAATCTCATGCGCAATTGATTTCCACGCTGCGAAAATGCAGTGCTGATAGCGGCGTGCCTGTTACCATCCTTCAGGATTTACAGGGTCCAAAACTCCGTGTGGGAAAATTACCGGATTCAGGAGTAATTTTATCTCCCGGACAAATTCTCAAACTTTTTATGGAAGGAACCGACACGCAGGATCTCTCGGGGGATATCCTTGCTTTACCTCTGGATGTACCCAACCTTGCACATGGCGTAAAACCTGGAAACCGCATTCTTTTGGATGATGGTCAGTTGGAACTCCAAGTGACAAAAGTGGATGGAGAGACTGTATTCACGAAAGTTGTAATCGGCGGGCTTTTAACTTCTCATAAGGGAGTAAACCTTCCAGGTGCGGATTTGGGAATCCCCAGATTCACAGTAAAGGATCGCGAAGATCTTGAGTTTGGTTTGCAGCAAAATGTGGATTACATTGCCATTTCATTCGTTGAAACGGCTGAGGATATCAAAAAAGTACGTGCGGCAATAAAAGAACTCTCAACCAGCAATACTTACCCACCAATTATTGCAAAATTGGAACGTCCTGAAGCAGTTAAAAACCTCCACGAGATTATGCATGAAGCAGATGGCGTGATGGTAGCCAGGGGTGACCTGGGCGTGGAAACCTCTCCCTCCCTTGTGCCGATAATCCAAAAAGAGATCATCCAAAGTGCCAATAGGCATGCCAAGATTGTTATCACAGCCACCCAGATGTTGGAATCGATGATCTTAAATCCGCGTCCTACGCGCGCAGAAGCCTCCGACGTAGCAAATGCAATTTTTGACGGGACGGATGCAGTCATGCTTTCTGCTGAAACAGCTAGTGGTAAATATCCGGTTGAAACTGTACATATGATGGACGCAATTGTGCGCGAAGCAGAAAAACATTCGGATCAATGGAGCCATTGTGAGGAATTCCCGAAGGAAGCCCTTCAGGATGATGCTCTAACAATAGCCAATGCCGCTCGTGAACTAGCCCATGACAGAAATGTGACCAATATCGCTGTCTTTACCCAATCGGGTAAAACTGCATTATTAATGTCAAAGGCGCGTCCGCGAGTTCCCATCCTGGCTTTTACCCCGGTTGAGCGTACCTTGACCCTGAGCAACCTTTACTGGGGTGTTACCCCCATATTGGTCCCTTTTGCTAATACGCTGGAAGAGATGGTTCACAGTGTTGATAATGCTCTTATTTCGCGAGGGAAATTAAAATTAGGGCAACAGGTTGTCTTAATTTCCGGTTTTCCTGTTGGTGCAATGCGTTTACCCAATCTAGCTTTGCTGCACACAATTGGAGAGAAAGTTTAAAAGTTTTTACATCTCATAAAAAAGAAACCCGGTAACGGGTTTCTTTTTTATTCTAGAACATCAGGTTATTCACCATTTCCATGCTTTCAACTGAAGGTCTCAATTGGTCTGGTCTAGCCCTATTGAGAGGTTCCTCTGGTAAATTGTAAAGGTCAAACATGTTTGCTACATTCGGGTTGATAAAGATTAATCCCGTGACTAATTCATCTTTTAATTGAGCTTCTGCTAACATTTTAAAGGCTTGTATCTTATCCTGGGGGTCATAATCAGATTCCAGCTTTTTCAATACAACAGTGCTGCCGTCGTGTAATGTAACCTCCCGGCTTGTGCCTTCCTCAAAATCTTCCACCGTGATCTCATCTCGGGCTGGAACGAACGAGATTTCGTGCAGCGGTTCTTCTTTAGCCTTGCCAAAAGAATAAGAATGAAATGAATTTTCATGATTATGGAAGGTCACGCACGGACTAATGATGTCTATAACTGCAATCCCCTTATGGGCGATGGCAATCTTCAACAACTCCTTTAATTGCTTCGGGTCGCCGGCAAACGAGCGAGCCACAAAAGTCGCATTTGAAACCAATGCTTCCATCGCGATATCAACTGGTAAATAAAGATTAGTTCCCTGCTTCTTTAATTCAAGACCCTTTTCTGCTGTTGCGGAAAACTGTCCTTTGGTTAATCCATAAACTCCATTGTTTTCGACGATGTAAACGAGTGGCAAATTACGTCGAACCAAATGTTTGAATTGTCCCATTCCAATACTGGCAGTATCCCCATCGCCGCTTACCCCAATCCCCTTGAGCGTAATATCGGCAAACATCGCCCCTAATGCCAGTGATGGCATACGTCCATGAAGTCCATTGAATGCAAAGGACCGGCCAAGAAAATATGTGGGGCTTTTACTTGAACAGCCAATACCGCTGAATTTCACTACTTTTTCTGGTACTAGGTTCATTTCGTAACAAGCTGCCACGATCTGCGCAGCAACACCGTTGTGACCGCATCCCTGGCACAAAGTGGATGGGGCACCACGATATTCCGCCTTGGATAATCCCACTTTATTTACATTTTGTAAATTTTCAGCTAAAGTTGGCAAGTTCATTTTACACCTCTAGAATTGGAGAGCACTTGATCCTTGACCCAATTGGCTGTCAAGGGTAAACCATCCATGTGGGCACTCTGAATCATTTTGAATGCCATGTCAGGCGAATTCAAAGTAATCAGTTGGTGAAGTTGACCATCCCTATTCAATTCAACCACAAAGACTTGATCATTTTGTTCCAAGAATTCTCTTATTTCATCACCTAATGGTAAACTGCGAACGCGCAGATAATTGGTTTTAATCCCTTGATTTTTCAACTGTTCACGTGCTTCTTCCACTGCAAAATGGGCAGATCCTGAAGATATTATTCCCACCTTTGCATCATTATCCATTTTACTGATTGCCTTGGGTAATAGTTTTATTCCATTTTCTATCTTATATTTAATGCGGTTAAAAATTCGTTCCCACACTTCCGGATCCTCTGAATAACCAGTATCCTCTGTATGGCTTGTTCCCCTTGTAAAGTGACCACTCTTCGGGTGTTGGTTTCCCAGGACGGTGCGATACGGAATCCCGTCTCCATCGACATCTTCATAACGACCCCAATGATTATTATGTTTCTCAAGAAACTTTTCGAGATCCTTTTCCCAAAGTATTTTCCCTCGATCCATCACAGATTCCGGATATTCGAATTTAGGTGTTATCCATGGATTCATACCAAAATCAAGATCAGAAAGAATAACTACAGGAGTTTGCAGTTGCTCGGCAATATCAAAGGCTTTCCAGCCAAATTCAAAACACTCATTAATCGAACCCGGAATCAGTATAACTATCTGCTTATCGCCATGGCTCATAAAATTAACCATTGTAAGATCACCTTGTGCTGTTCGGGTAGGCATGCCGGTACTTGGTCCTACTCTTTGCACGTCCCAGATTACCACAGGAACTTCAGCATAATACGCCAACCCTATGTATTCGGTCATCAAGGAAAGTCCTGGACCTGAAGTTGATGTCATGGCTCTTAATCCGCCCCAGCCTGCTCCAATTGTCATTCCAATTGCTGCTAACTCATCTTCAGATTGGACTACCGCAAAAGTATCTTTGCCCGTATTTGCATCTTTGCGCAAGATCGGTAAATATTCAGTCAATGATTCCGCCAGGCTGGTAGCTGGCGTAATTGGATACCAGGCAACAAATTGAACACCGCCGTAAATAGCTCCAAGTGCGCCAGCTGTGTTTCCATCTGTCATAATCATGCCGTCAGTCCGGGACATTTTTTCAGCGTAATAGGCATCGGTTTTTATCAGGTTTTGCTGTGCCCATTCAAATGCGGCTTTGACGACAGTAAAGTTGGAGTCAATAGCCTTTTGTTTCCCTTTGAAATGGAAGTCTAGTGCTTTGTAAATCAGATCAATATCAATAAAAATCAATTGTGCCAGGATTCCAACGTAAACCATATTGGCAATATAATCTCTCAATGCAGGCGAAACATCAGAATCTTTAACCAGTTTTTTCACTGGCATTTTGTAGATATGAATGTCACTTCGACTTTCTGGAATTTTAAAATCATCCGGGATTAATAACAGGCCGCCTGGAGTAATATATTCCAGTTCCCGTTCAATTGTCATGGGGTTCATGGCAACCACAATGTCATCTTTTTCAACTCTTGCCAGGTAGCCATCTTTGCTCACGCGTAAAGAAAACCACGTCGGCAATCCCTGGATATTTGATGGAAATATATTCTTCCCCGAAACCGGGATCCCCATCCGGAAGAGAGCTCGCATCAATGTGGTATTGGCTGTTGCGCTCCCTGAACCGTTTATAGTGCTGAAAGTGATACAAAAATCGTTAACATTTTTAGTATTCGTTTTGTCCACCGCTGCAACCTCCACGTTTGAGAGTTTTCATTCAAAAGATAAACGGGGCGCCATGCGTTCCCGCTGGCTGATAAGATCCATGTGTTCAATCAGGATTTGTAACCCTAAATTTGGATTACCCTGTCGAATGGCATCAACAATTCGCTGATGGTATTGCCAGACTCTGTCGATATAGGTCATTTCAGTATATATTTCGAGTCCTGTTGACCTATACAAGTCCCAATAGACTTCTAGAATACTGATTACAAAGGGATTATTCAATCTCTTATAGATCCCAAGGTGAAGTTCACGATGTTCAACGTTAGGTAATTGCGGTGGGATACTGCGGATTTTTTCCTGGGCCTTTTTCGTGACACTGGATAAATTATCGATGTCACTGGTTGAAAGCATTTGTACAGCTTCAATGAAATAAGCAGCCTCAAGATGTTTTCGTAAATTTGAGAGATGGGCAAAAAGTGTTGAATTTGTTTCTATGGCATAAGACAAGCTGGCTATCAAGGCTGGTTTTAAGTAATATTCGCATTTATGGATTCCGGCTTTTGGTTTGATATCCACAATTCCTAACAACCTGGCTACTTCCAGCTGCTCCCTCAATGTTGCTACACTGATACCCAGTTGCTTGCTTAACTCGCTCAATGGTGGAATTCGTTGATCCCCACCATCCGGGATAACTGCAAGATACCGGAGCAATTCCGAAAGTTTGTAGCCGCGATTCATAATCATTTTATAGTTTATCCAAGTATTAATCAGACGATATAGACAATACTAGTATATCAAGCCCTATTTTAACCACAAGTCTGACATTTGTCACTACTTATATTCTTATTAATCTGATTATATAACTGGATTATTTAAGGATTGCGCGTTTAAAACGCTCCACAAAAATAGGAAAATTGGTTATTGGATCGATGATTGACCTGCTTTTCATTCTTTCAATAAAAGCATCCTTGGCCCCAATTTGAGACGTGTGCAATGCAATAGCTTCCAATTTCGCATCATAATAATTGGTAATGTCAATGATAAGGTTTGGTTGGTTAGTGGCGGATATCCATACCTCTTCCGGATTCACTGGAATTCCGGCAATTTCATTTGTTTTTGATTTATAGATTTGAGGATTTCCAGCAGCCGGAAAAGCTGCGCCTAATACAATTTCCCCTGCTGCTCTGTGGTCAGGATGGTTAATTCGGTTATCAAGAGTTATATAATTTTGAGGGTCACTGGTAACAATTATTTGCGGTGCATATAGCCTTATATGTAATACTGCTTCTTTACAAAGTGCCAACGAGGACAGTAGTTCCCCATCCATCTCATCCAGAAATTCTACGCTTTTTACACCGATATATTGCGCTGCATTTTGTTGTTCTGCCATCCTGATTTCCGAAATTTCATCGGTGGAAAGGTGAATATCCTGGCTTCCCCGTTGTCCTTTTGTGAAAAGGCAATACCTGACCTCGTGTCCAGCCCTCACCCACCTGATTAGAGTAGCCCCGCAGAAGAATTCGGGGTCATCCGGATGTGCAAGAAAAACCAGGATGCGCTTTGGTTGCGTCCAACCTTCGAAATCGTCAATTACTGCGGGATATTTACTTTTAGTTACAGTCAGCACAACCGCCGTTGCCTTTGTTTTCATCAATATTATGTGCCTTATTTGTTAAGGCTTCTAGCTCATCTGCTGGCTCAATTACATCCTTGTGATATTCGCGCCTGCCAGTTTCTGCAAACTCAACAACCACCATCTGACTTAATGGATGTACATCAACCACTTTGCCCTCACCGTCAGGTGTAATTACCCGTTTATTCCTCTTTGGAAGTAATTTCCGGGCTTCTACGTAATTGTCATATTCATAGATAAGGCAGCAGCGTAACCGTCCACACATTCCTGTGATTTCAGTAGGTGTTAAGGATATTCCCTGTTCTTTGGCCATCCGGATGGATATCGAGCTAAACTCGGTAATAAAACTACAGCAGCATCTTTTCTCCAATCCACATGCACCCATACCACCATAGTATTTTGCAATATCCCGTGGTCCAATCTGTTTTACCTCTACTTGGGTCGGGGCAAAGGCTTTTTGCATATCCCCGCGTAGCGATTTCAACTCGATCTTGTCTTCAGACTCACTGCCAAAGAAGATTGTCAGGCGCGAACCATCATAACTGTATTCGCACATGATAATCTTGATCCCTTGTAATCGCAGTTCCTGTGCCCGCTTTTTTGCTAAAACAATCACATCTGCTTCTTTTGCCTGCCAGCTTTGCCTCTGAAGCAAGTCTTTAGGCGTGGCCAGCCTGTCAATAACCTTCCATCCCCCCTCACCGGGCAACACTGGAATCTCAACCTTTGTGACAATTTCTCCAACCTGCCAACCTCGGCTAGTCTCTACAAGTACAACATCGCCTATGCGAAAAGATTCCAATTTCTTCGCATCAAAATGGTAGATCTTGCCTACTTTTGAAAACCGAACACCAACAACTACTGGTGAATTTGTTATATCCATTTTAATTGGCCTTCCCTTCTATTGCTTTTTGCTTTTTCTCGAATGCAACCACGCTTGCACGGGCAGCAATTCTTTCAGTTATTTCAATCAATGCCTGGGCTGCTGGAAGGTTTGAAGAGCTATAGACAATTGGATTGCCATTGTCGCCACCTGACCTCACCGCAGCATCTATCGGTATAGTCCCTAGGAAAGGTACATTAAAGCGATTTGCCAGATCCTCTCCACCACCGCTTCCAAAAAGGTCCATCTTGCTCCCGTCCGGTAAGGTGAGATAACTCATGTTTTCAACCACACCGAGTACGGGAACTTTCATTTCATTGAACATTTGCAGCCCCCGTCCGGCATCCTCTAATGAGACTTTTTGCGGAAGGGTAACGATCACACCGCCACTTAGTGGAAGATTCTGCATCAGGCTTAATTGTGCATCACCAGTGCCGGGTGGCAAATCTATGATCAAATAATCCAATTTACCCCATTCAACGTCAGTTAAGAATTGCCTGATTGCTGTATGCAGCATCGGTCCGCGCCAAATGAGCGGTTGTCCGGGACGGACCATAAAGCCGATGGACATTATTTTCATGCCGTAAGCTTCAGCCGGGATTAATCGACCTTCCCGGGGAGCAGGAAGTGAATCCACGCCTATCATTGTTGGAATATTTGGACCATAAATATCTGCATCCAACAATCCGACTTTCGCTCCCTTTTGGGCAAGGGTAACAGCAACATTGACCGCTACTGTCGATTTGCCCACTCCCCCTTTACCTGATGCAATAGCAATTGCATGACCTATTGGCAGAGCCAGCATCTCGCGTGCCTGGCCGTCGCTATTTACTTTTGCGTCCCATGTAATATTGACTGACTTAATTCCATCAAGTCCTTGGATGGCCCTCTGCACATCATCTTCTATCTTCTTTTTTAAAGGGCAGGCTGGGGTAGTCAATACAATTTTTAAACTCACAACATCATTTTTTATGCTTACATCTTCGACCATTTTTAGGCTGACAATATCCTGATGTAATTCAGGTTCCATTACTCGTTTGAGAACGTCTAATACCGATTGTGGATTTACCATTATTTTTCCTGTGTGATGACCAGATTTTTTCGTTTTTCTATGATTTTTGACACTTCAACCAACGTCTCGTTGTACGACCGCTGGAGATCTTCCTCATTTCCTTTGTATCGCTTAATGACTAATCGTGAGCAAAGGGTGCAACCTCTTAAGGCACGAAAGGAATCTGCAGTACATCCCATACAGCCAGCAAGTTTGATTATGAGTGCTGAAAAAGCGATTTTCTCGATTTTTTCTTCAGTCAGATCAGCAGCTCGAAATACAAGATCTCGCCACTCTTCACCGCGTAAATCGGCTAAATTTGGTATCGCCCGCATTGGAAATAATAGTTCAGTATCAGGGTTGTTCATAGCCGATGGGAATTAATTAACTCCTGCTTTCAATTTTCGTTCGTCTTCTTCAAGCTTGAAGTTTACTGGACGAATTTTAGCATAGTAATCCAGTGGTTTCCCTAGCTTTTCTTTTGAGTAAATTCGGGTTTCTCCGCGTTCATAAGTGGAAATCTCAAAATCATGGTCCATCTTAATCGCATCAAAAGGACAAAACTCTGCACATGACCCGCAATTCATGCATTTATCAATGTCGATATAAAATTCTTCAGATTGTGGAACTGGTTTGCCAGTAACTTCATCCCTTTTCCTAGTGATCCAGATGCATTGAGTGGGGCAAACTTTGGAACAAATACCGCAGGCTGTACAGCGATACTTCCTTTCATTAGTTTCAGTTAATTCATAGACCAGGAATGGGATCATCCTGTATTCTTCAGAGGGAGCGATCTGTATCTCCGGGTATTGAATGGTGAATAATCCGGTTGCCTCGGCCGATGACCGGATTTTAGTTACATCTTTCCGGGGAACTCGCTGTAGACGAGTTTTAATATCATCAATATAGGTCATGAAAAAGTGATTGAGTGTAACAAAAAGACCTTTTAAAATACCCTTGCCGATAAGTTTCATATTTCCTCACCTATCCACTTCGCCCAAAACAATATCAACCGAACCGAGAATTGTCACTGCGTCAGCGATTTTTGATCCCTTGCACATCGCTGCCAGGCTAGTAAGGTTGATGAAGGATGGAGCGCGGACATGATAACGTTTCGGATTTGGTTTTCCATCTGAAACCACATAGAATCCTAATTCTCCGCGAGGACCTTCCACCCTGCCATACATTTCGCCAGCTGGTACCTTAGTGTTGTATTGAACCTTTCCATTCATCACTGGCCCATCGGGTATCTGTTTGAGAACTTGCTTCAAAATTCGCAGACTTTGTCGAATTTCATCCAGGCGGATCAGATATCGGTCATAAACATCACCGTGCTGCCGGGTGCAAACATCAAAGTCCAATTGATCGTATATCCCGTAGGGATCCGCCCTGCGGATGTCATAGGGCACCCCGGAAGATCGAAGAAGCGGTCCGGTAACCGAATACGCAATTGCCTGATCGGAGGTTAACACTCCAATTCCTTCACATCGTGACCGGACAATTTCATTGTCAGTCAAGTATCGGTCTAACTCGTCCGTTTTCCGGGCGATACGGTTATAAACCAGGTCATGGGCTTTTTTTAGAATTATTTCGTTAACATCTCGGACCACACCGCCAAAACGGAAGTAATTTCCCATCATCCGTGAACCGGAAACCGCTTCAAAAATATCGAGGATCAATTCACGTTCTTCCATGGTATATAAAGCAGGGGTAAAGTATGCGCCTAGGTCGTTAAGCAGGAATCCTATGGACCAAATGTGGCTTGAAATTCGAGTAAATTCAGCCATCATGATGCGGATGTACTCCGCCCTGATTGCTGGTTGAATTCCCATCATCCTTTCAACAGTAATGGCATACCCAAAATTATTATTCATCGAGCTGAGGTAATCCAAACGATCTGTGTATGGCATGATTTGCAGATATGTATTGCGTTCTCCGATTTTTTCGTGGTTGCGATGAAGATATCCCATCACTGGTTTGAGGTCGACTATAGTCTCCCCATCCAGGGCTGCAACCATGCGGAAAACACCATGAGTTGAAGGATGCTGTGGACCAAAATTGACAATTAATTGATCGGTATTAATTGAGTTGGGCTTATCAGATGTTACTTTTTGTAATTCGTTATAGATTGCCAGGTCGGTTTCAGGCTCAAACCCCCGGGGGTCGAATTGTTCTGGATATTGCACGTTGTCGTTATACGGGTTCACTGATTCTGTGAGTACCCCTTTTCCTTCTGGCCACCGACTCTTAAATGGTTTCACCATTTCTTCAAATTGTGGTTCTTTCCAATCCTTTCTCAAAGGATGCCCCTCAAATCCTTCCCACATCAGGATACGCCGTAAATCAGGATGATTATCAAATGTCACCCCGTAGAGGTCAAAAATCTCGCGTTCTTGAAATTCAGCGCCAGGGTAAAGCTGAACACATGAAGGCACATGCGGCTCTTCCCGGAGCGTGAAAACTTTGATTTCAATTTCCGGACCGCCAATGGACTTATAGACATGATAGATTATTTCAATCTTGTCTTCCGGGAAGTCGTCCACTGTTGTAATTGAGGAAAGAAAATCATATTGCATCTGATTTCTTACAAATTGGAGGACTTTAAATAAATCATCAGCAGAGACTACGATGCCAAAAAAATTTACTCGCGTTTCAAGTTGAATTTTTTCCTTAAACTCATCGAATACTGCTGTATACTCTGAAGGTATGGAAATCTGGTCAGTCATTTTGACCTCCTTCTTTCTGTTCAACTCCTTCAACAACTTCAATGGGTCGATGCGTTTCTTCGTAGATCAAATCAGCTTTACGCGGATCAAAAAGGTCAGGTCCCAACAAAGGTACCGGAATAGCAGGTACGGGATCCTTCATATACCATCGCGTGTTCGGAATACTTTCCTGCTCGATCTTTTTTTGTAATGTAATCAAGCCATGCAATAACCCTTGCGGCGTAGGCGGGCAACCGGCAATATAAACATCCACCGGGAGGTATTTATCGACCCCGGGAACAACGTTATAGCCTTCTTTGAAGGGTCCCCCGCCGCTAGCGCAAGCACCCATTGCGATCACATATTTGGGTTCAGACATTTGATTGTAAAGGCGCACGATTTGCGGAATCATTTTTTTTGTGACTGTGCCTGAAACGATCATCACGTCAGACTGGCGCGGGCTCGGCCGCATTACCTCCATGCCAAATCGAGAAAGGTCATATCGGCTTGCCGCAGTACAAATCATCTCGATAGCGCAGCAAGCAAGCCCGAACATCATCGGCCATAATGAATTACTGCGCGACCAATTGTAGATTTTATCCAGTGAAGTTACTGCAACCTGGTTTTTCAGTTCAGGTGGGATACCAACGACATGGTTATTCAAATCATTCTCTACCATCCTTCACCTCCGACGATTGAATTACATTTGATTCTAACTTGCTTAATCCAACTGTCAAGATTAGTATTAAGCAAAATATTTTTATCTTAATAAGGGGTTGAAAATGAATACTTCTGAAAATATTGTTGCCTTGTTAACTAAGAGCGGGCCAAGTAGCATCTCAGAAATAGCGTTGACCCTCAATTTAACCAAGACTGATATTCGTTATCACCTGAATTTACTCATGAGTTCAAAGCAGGTTACTAAATCTGGTCAAAATGAAATTACAAACGGGCGCGGGAGACCTGCCGCAAAGTATGAAATAAAAGAGGTTCTAACACCAGGAAATCTGGAAGAAATCTTGAAAATTTTTACCAACTACATTCTTACTTCCAGCTCCCTAACCCAAATTGTGGATGAAATCTGGCATCACGAAATTCAATCGTCCGCACCTTTTACCTCACCGATAAACAGGATTAATTACGTTCTCCAGTTTCTTGATCGTCTGGGTGTGCAGGCAGTTTGGATTGCCGGGAAATCCGGACCTCAAGTGAAAATACTTCAAAACCTATACGAAAAAGATAATCAACAACCTTATGTTTCAGTTGTAGATTCTCTAATAAAAAAAGCTGTTAATTATGCAGTCAATGGGTAAAGCTATTCAACTGTGACTGATTTCGCCAGGTTCCTGGGTTGATCAACATCCAATCCCCGTAGTGAAGCAATATGGTATGCCAGCATTTGTAGTGGAATTACCGTAACCACCGGGCTCAGCAACCAGGGGCATTCTGGAACCCACATCACGTGGTCAACCAATCTGGGAATGCGTTCATCCCCATCAGTTGCTATCGCAATCACTGTGCCGCCCCGAGCCTTGGCTTGCTCAATCTGGCTGATCATTTTTTCATACCACGGATCCTTTGGTGCAATAGCGAGAACAGGCATTTCTTCATCGATTAAGGCAATCGGTCCATGCTTCATCTCACCTGCCGGATAGGCTTCAGCATGAATATATGAAATTTCTTTCAGTTTTAAGGCACCTTCATATGCGATCGGCATATTGATTCCCCTACCAAGGTACAACATATCCCGGGTATCTTTTATACTTTGCGCAATCTGTTCAACAGATTCCTCTCTATCCAGGCATTTTCCCACCAGTTCAGGGATCAATCGTAAGTCACTAACATACTTTCTGAGTTGTTCTTCGTTTATTTCTCCGCGCAGCGCAGCCAAATATACAGCCAGCATATACAGATCAACCAATGGCGCTGTAAAAGCTTTTGTCGATGCAACCCCGATCTCAGGTCCGGTCTGCATGGAGATATATCCGTCAGAAATTCTCATGGCTTGCGATCCGATGGCATTCACGATAGACCAGACAGTTGCTCCATGTTTCTTGGCTTCTTCCATCGCTGCCAAAGTATCGGCCGTCTCGCCAGATTGACTGATCGCCAGGATGACCGTATTTTCATCCACAATTGGATCGCTGTACCGGAACTCTGATGCAATTTCATTGCTGGTCGGAATTCGGGCAATTTTTTCAAAGAGGATTCGTCCAACCATCCCCGCATGAGAAGCAGTACCGCAAGCAGTAATGATGATTTTCTTAATCATTTTAGCTTTTTCAGAAGTCAGGTTGATTTCAGGTAACCTTATGGCCCCTACTTCAAAATCAACCCGCCCAGCAAGCGTATCCGTCAATGATCTGACCTGTTCGTGAATTTCCTTTTGCATGAAATGCCGATATTCGCCTTTTTCAGCGGATACAGGATCCCAGGCTACCGAAGAAATCACTGGTGAAATCTTTTTGCCTTCGAGAGTAGTGATTTCAACAGTCGTTTTGGAAACGACTGCCATTTGGCGGGATTCAAGGAAGATCAATCGTCTTGTGTGCTCTAAAATTGCGGGAATATCAGACGCTACAAAATTCTCACCTTCCCCAAGTCCTATTACAACTCCACCGGCATTTCCTACGCGGGCTGCAATGAGTTTATCCGGCTCAAGCGTGGACATAACCACAACGCCATGAGCACCTCTCAGCCTCAGCAAAGTACTCCTTACCGCCGACTCCAGATTTTGATCTTGTCCCAGGTATTTTTCGATTAAGTGAACAATTGTCTCAGTGTCGGTTTCTGATTGGAACTTGACACCTTCACTTGCCAATTCCTCTTTAAGCTCGATGAAGTTTTCGACGATTCCATTGTGGACAACCACCACTTTACCCGTCGCCCCCAGATGGGGATGTGCATTTCGGGCAGATGGCTCTCCATGTGTTGCCCACCGCGTATGACCAATGCCGACCTTTCCTTCAATTGGGAGGTTTAAGACAAGTGTTTCAAGGTTTGCTAATTTGCCTGCATCCCTCCGGACTTCAATATGTCCGTTCGTGAGAACTGCAATCCCGGCTGAATCATAACCACGGTATTCCAGTTTTTTTAACCCGGTCAGAATAATAGGGGTCGCATTCTTATCGCCTATATAACCAACTATTCCACACATAACATCCTCCAATGGCAACAGATATACATGGAACAAAAAAACCATCCATTGCCGGTCTTCATCTTTTTTATTTTGAAGGAAAGTACAAACCTGAATGGTTTGGAAGGCATCCGCTGATCTCTCGATTTTCCCGGCTCATGCCGGTTAACTCCATTCTGCAATGGAGAACCTTCATCCTCGTCAACCAGTAGTAAATACTGGTCCATGCGCTTGGCTTTCCTTAATTCTGATTAATCCTTTCTCATCCTTTTTTGATAGAATGCATTATAACTGATTATCGGTTAACCAAATGAGCATGCAAATTTCAGGTGATCCAGGCATTGAGTCCCAAAACAAGAGTCTCCCCACCAACCGGGGGGTGATTTTTGCCATGTTTCTTATAATATTCATTTTACTTATTGCAATTGGATTTGTACTCTCTAATCGCGCTCAAATTGAGAGTGTTTTTTCTATCAAATGGTTCTCCGATTTTTCTTCTTTGCAAGTATCAGATAGTTTCCGAAAGGTCAGCGTCCCGGGGGGAAATCATTGGGATATCGTCTACGAATCAAAACACGAGGTAATATTTCAAGGCATAGTTTTGCATAACTCCCCTATTAGAGAAAAAGGGTTTGAAATCTTGACCCGGGATATGCTAGTGACAACAGGGGATTTTTCCAATCCCGAATTAGTTTATACAAATGTCTCCAATCATCATTTCGTCTATCGATCTTTATCAAATCCAAAAATCAATGGCACTATCAACCTTCTTCACACGCTTCCAATGAATGAGGAGATTGACCAACTGTTGCAGGAAGTTAAACCCGGCGATGAGGTGATTATCAAGGGATGGGAAATCCTCAACCTCAAAAGTTGGAATACGCAAGAAGAATTCTTGGGTACCTGGCAAGATGCGGGTTGCAACACCACCCTCATTACCCAGGTGATCGTTAATCCTGGCAACTAACCCATTTCTCCTTTTCTATGAATATCGGGACTCAATTGGGTTGGCATAATGGGACTTCTAAATACTTATGAACTCTACTGACTTAACATCACAACCAGAGGCGTTGGATACCCAAACCCGGATTAATTTCCGAAATGTCCAGATCGACGCTGTTGGAGTTGCACTTGCAAATGCAGCTTCTCCATTTCTTCCAGTCTTTCTGACCCACTTAAATGCCACATCCTTCCAGGTAGGCATGCTGACTTCTATGCCCGCTATGACTGGCTTGATTCTTGCAATTCCGCTTGGTCGTTTTCTGCAGAAGCAGACCAATATCGTCAAATGGTTTAGTATTGCCCGCCTGCTTGTGATTGCTTGTTATGCGGTAACCGGTATTATTAGTTTTTTTATTCCGCAGGAAACGCTTGTTAATTCTATCCTTACAATTTGGGCAATTGCCACTCTTCCCCAAACTGTGGTTTCCATCACATTTTCGGTTGTCATGAATGCGGTTGCAGGACCAAACAGGCGATTCGAATTAATGAGCCGGCGCTGGTCCATTATGGGAATGACTACAACTATTGTGGTACTCGCATTGGGGCAAATGTTAGATCGGGTGATTTTCCCGCTTAATTACCAACTGATGTTCATAGGTATGTCGCTTGGCGGATTAATTAGTTATTACTTTTCAAGTCATATTAAGATTCCCCCTCAAACAATTCCAGTGAACCAGGGAGAACGGTCTTTAAAAGCACAGTTTAGCGGAATATCCCGACTGGTTTGGCACGAAAAACCGTTCGTTTCGTTTATCGCCAAGCGATTCATTTTTTTTGCTGGTAGTGCAATGGCTGCACCGCTTGTACCTCTATACCTTGTGCGGGAAATTGGTGCTTCAGACGGTTGGATTTCGATTATCAACACTTCTCAAATAGCAATAATGGTAATTGGCTATTTTCTCTGGACACGTTTCGGCAAAAGACGAGGGGTTCGACCAGTTTTGGTTTTAACTACCTTGGGTCTTTCGTTTTATCCTTTTTTAATGGCTTTATCCAGATCGACTTGGCAGATCGCGATTTTTGCAGGTATCGCGGGAATTTTTCAGGCAGGTTTGGACCTGGTCTTTTTTGATGTTCTTATGCAGACAGTACCTGTTGAATATAGCGCTTTGTTTGTAGGGGTAGCTCAAAGCATGCAGTTTGCTGCCACTATAGTTTCTCCCTTGATTGGAACATTCATCGCCGACCATTGGAGTATCTCAACCGGGTTGATTATTTCCGCAATCATCCGGTTTATTGGATTCTTCCTTTTCTTTATTAACAAAGAAAAACCAATCTTGGCGTGTTTTACCGCATAATTCTTTTTTATCTTGACATTTCATGTGCCTGTTCGTAGAATGGAATTACAATTGAATATAGAAAACGAGGAAGAGACCAATTTGGCACCGAAGGGGCAACCCCCATTATACATTTAGGGCGAATCTCTCAGGTAAAAGGACCACGTTTTTGAATTCTCTGAAAAGTGCACCAACACCGGTGGGGCAAGCAGAAATGCGAAACTCTCAGGTCATTGACAGAGCGCGTTAATTCTCTTAACGCGCTCAATTATTTCATATTCCCGGAGGAAAAATGAACACACCAGCAAATTTAAAGTATACAAAGTCAGATGAGTGGGTTTTATTGGATGGGAAGATTGCAACAGTTGGTGTCACGGATTACGCTCAGGAACAATTGTCTGATGTCGTCTTTGTGGAAATAACGGTAGACATAGATGATGTGGTTAAAAAACAAGGGCACATCGCCACCATTGAATCTGTAAAAGCCGCTGCCGATGTCAACTCCCCTGTTTCAGGTAAAGTAATTCTAATAAACCAGGATCTTGCCAACTCTCCTGAACACGTAAATACGGATCCGTTTGGCACTGCTTGGATGGTAAAAATTGAAATCTCCGATCCGGCTGAAATGAGTCAATTAATGGACGCCAAGGCTTACGAGGAATACTGTTCAACACGGAGTCACTAATGTTTATCCCCCACACAAAGGCAGAAACTGCGCAGATGCTAAAAAGCATCGGTGCCAAATCCATTGAGGATTTGTTTTCTGTTGTTCCAGATAAATATCGTTTTCCCAAACTGGATCTTCCATCCGGTGTAACCGAGATGGATGTCCTGGGTGAAATGAAGGAATACGCTGCAGCCAACGAGACAGTCGAGGATCTCATCTGCTTCCTTGGCGCTGGCGCTTATAGCCATTACATCCCCGCTGCGGTAGACATGCTGCTCAGGCGTGGTGAATTCTACACAGCCTACACACCTTACCAACCCGAGATTTCACAGGGTACTCTTCAGGCAGTTTTTGAATTTCAAACCCTTATGGCTAACCTCACTGGCATGGATGTCAGCAATGCATCCCACTATGATGGGGCAACAGCCACAGCTGAAGCTGGCGTAATGGCATATCACAATTACCGCGGTAAACGCCCGAAGATTCTTCTTTCAGCGTCAGTCAATCCGCAAAATCGCGAAGTTTTATGTTCCTATTTATGCGGGTACGAGAATATTGAGATTGAAACGTTGGGTATGGAGAATCCCCTCGATTTTTCACCGGACGCCATGATCTCTTCAATCGATGAGAACACCTCACTCGTCGTGGTTCAATACCCCGATTTCTTTGGTCGAATCTATGATCTCTCCAAACTTGCCAATGAAGTTCACGCAAAAGGTGCCCTCCTGGCAGTTGTAACAAATCCCATTGCTTTGGGTCTCTTAAAAACTCCGGGGGAATTTGGGGCGGATATTGTGGTGGGAGAAGGTCAGCCACTGGGTATCCCCTTATCTTTCGGTGGACCTTACCTTGGCTTCTTTACTACCAAAAAGGAATATGTTCGCAAAATTGCTGGCCGCCTTGTTGGTGAGACAGTGGACGCCAAGGGTAAGCGGGGTTATGTGCTTACGCTAACTGCCCGTGAACAACACATACGCCGTGAAAAAGCAACTTCCAATATTTGTTCAAATCAAGGATTGATGGCTCTGGCAGCTACAATTTATTTAAGCCTCTTGGGCAAAAATGGACTCAAACAAGTTGCAGACCTGTGTTTCCAAAAGGCACATTATGCTGCAAAAAAGATAGGCGAACTCCCCGGTTTCAAAATCATAGGGAAAGGTCCATTCTTTCATGAGTTTGTAATTCAATGCCCGATCAGTGCAAAAGAAATAAATGAAAGGCTGTTGGATTATCAAATTCTGGGAGGATTTGAGTTAGCCAAAGTTTATCCGGATCTTAAGAATCATCTGCTGGTAGCTGTGACTGAGATGAATTCGTTGGAAGAAATCGAATACCTGGTAAATTCGCTGGCGGAGGTGTCTCATGACTGAGCCCACGATCTATGAACTTTCATCACCCGGCCGAACCGGAGTTAGATATCCCGCCCCAGATGTTCCAGTGAGTAATTTACCAAAAGGATTCGTTAGAGACAATTTACCGCTTCCCGAACTATCGGAACTGGATGTTATCAGGCACTTTACCCACCTTTCTTCTTTGAATTACAGCATCGATGGTGGTTTGTACCCCCTGGGGTCTTGTACTATGAAATACAATCCCAAGATCAACGAGGTGACAGCCCGTATTCCCGGTTTCGCCCTCACGCATCCCCTTCAACCGGAAGACACTGTCCAGGGTAATCTGGCGTTGATGTATGACTTACAGGAGCATCTTAAAGAGATCAGCGGTTTTTCGGCTGTATGCCTGGAACCTGCTGCGGGAGCACAAGGTGAATTTGTCGGCGTCAGCATCATCCGGGCATATCACCGCCAAAATAATAATCCAAAGCGAACAAAGATACTTATCCCTGACTCTGCCCACGGCACGAATCCGGCTACATCAGCGATGAGCGGATTTGAAGTGGTGCCTGTTCCTTCCGATTCCCGTGGAAATGTTGATCTTGCAGCCCTGCGCGCTGTTTGTGATGATACTGTGGCTGGATTGATGCTGACCAACCCCAACACCCTTGGTCTTTTCGATGAGAACGTTTTACAAGTGATCAAGATTGTACATGAAGTGGGTGGCCTGGTTTACGGTGACGGTGCTAACCTGAATGCACTCCTTGGCATCACCCGACCCGGTGATCTGGGTATGGATATCATGCACTTTAATCTTCACAAGACGTTTTCAACTCCGCATGGCGGTGGTGGACCTGGTTCCGGACCAGTCGGAGTAATCTCCAGGTTGGCTGACTTCCTGCCAAGCCCGATCGTAAAAATGATTGAAGAAGGAACTGACGAAATTGCACCCCTGTATAGTTTATTCACTCCTAAACACACTATTGGACGTGTAAAATCCTTCCACGGTCAATTTGGCATGTTCGTGCGCGCATACACCTATATTCGTATGCACGGTCCTGAAGGACTAAGGAAAATATCGGAATACGCTGTTCTCAACGCCAACTATTTACTATCAAAAATTCGAAACAGCTATCACCTACCATACGATCGCACCTGCATGCATGAATTTGTTGTTGAAGGTATGTGGTCTGATATCCCCGAAATCCATGCTTTGGATATCGCCAAAAGACTTATGGACTACAAATTCCATCCACCCACAAATTATTTCCCGCTCATTGTGCATGAAGCTTTGATGATTGAGCCAACGGAAACTGAAAGCATGCAAACGCTGGATTTATTCGCGGATGCCATGCTAAAAATTGCCGAGGAAGCAAAAACAAGTCCGCAACTTCTTAAAGAGGCACCTCACGATACCCCGATTGGGCGGCTCGATGAATTACGAGCTGCCAAAGAGCTGGTGTTGTGCTGCTGGTACCCTGAAGAAAAACAGGATTAAGCATAAAAAGGACTCCCAATTTTTGGGAGTCTTTTCTTTTATAACTTTTCTTCTATAAGCTGCATAATCCAGGCAAGAGCATCGTTAATTTTTGCCGGGTTTTTACCACCTGCCTGTGCCAGGTTCGGTCTACCCCCACCGCTTCCCTCAATAATTGAAGCTGCAGTGCGCACGATTTCGCCGGCATTAATCCCATGTTTTTGGATCAAATCTTCCGTCACTGCACAAATGATGGAGGGTTTTTCCTGGTTTACTGTACCCAATGCGACGATTCCACTCGGATATTTCCCTCTGAATATATCAGTCATCTGCCGCAGGCTATCAATCGATGCCTCAGTCACATATGTTACAAGAACGGGAACTCCCTTTACTTGAACCACCTGGGATAACTTACCCATAAATTCAGATTGAGAAGTTTTTTGTAGTAAAGCTACCATCTTCTCGCTCAAATCTGATTCAGAATCGATCATCATCATGATTTTTGTCGGCAAATCTTCACTCCCGGTGTTTAGCATCCTGGAAGATTTTCGCAAGATCGAATTTCGTTCTTTGATCATTTCGTAAGCCGCTCTACCCGTCACTGCTTCGATTCGCCTGATACCCGCTGCCGCACTGCCTTCACTAAGGATGAGGAATGTACCGATGATCCCGGTGTTACCCACATGGGTTCCACCACACAATTCGTATGAAATTGGAGATTCAAGATCAATGGTGATCGTTCTGACAACTTCACCATATTTCTCACCGAAAAGAGCCATAGCACCTTCAGCAATCGCTTCATCCAGATTCTTGGTGATTATGGAGAGAGGATGATCTTCCAGGATAGCCTTATTTACGCCAGCTTCAATTTGCATCAATTTTTCCTGCGGGATGGCTTCATGGTGAGTAAAATCGAAGCGTAATCGGTCGGGGGCAACTAGTGATCCAGCCTGGCGCGCATGGTCTCCGATCACTTTATGTAGTTGTGCATGAAGAAGATGCGTTGCCGTATGGTTACGCATGATATCCATTCGGCGGTCACGGTCAACGTTGATTACTGCCATGTCGCCAACGCGCGGGGTTCCTCTCGTCACTATGCCATAGTGAACAATTACACCAGCTGCCGGTCGTTTTACTTCGGAAATCTCTACTTCCCAGCTACCATCCACAGCCTGGATCCAGCCTGTATCTGCCACCTGACCGCCGGATTCGATATAAAAACCGGTTTTAGGTACGATTATTTCAATTGGCATATCCGTCTCTGCAGATGAGATCCTAATCCCGTCAGAAAAAAGCTCGAGAACTTCACCTTTGGTGGATAACCATTCGTAGGGATTGTATTCCACCCCGTTGTCACTTAACTTTCCATTCTTTACCAGTGTAGAAAAATTCGCCCGGTACATCTCAACTTTGTCTCCGCTCATTAGACCAAAGGCTTTTCTCGCGCCAGATTGCAGCCGGTGTTCTTCCATTGCCTCTTTAAACCCACGTTCATCTACTTCCAATCCTTCTTCCCTGACAATGTCACGGGTTAATTCCAATGGAAGTCCATGGGTGGCATACAATTCAAATGCCTTTTTTCCTTCCAAAATGGACGTGCCAGTTTGTTTCATCTCAACAAGGATTTCATCAAGATAACCAACACCCGATTCAACAGTTCGAGCAAATCGCTTTTCTTCGCGTGTCAGGTTATCCAAAATGGTTGCTGAGTTCTTAATCAATTCTGGATATGCTTGCCCATATAGAGAGACCGTCACTGCAGCAATTTTTGCTAGAAATGGCTCATTTAATCCTAATTTACTGCCAAACCTTGCCGCGCGTCGGATTATCATGCGGCAAACGTAATTGCGTCCAATATTGCCGGGAACCACTCCATCGGCAATGAGAAACGCTGCTGCACGTACATGGTCAGCAATGACACGGTAAGGTGTAAAGTTGGCAGAAACCTGCTCTACAGTTTGTCCAGCCAATTCCTGTATTTTTTCGATCATCGGAAATAACTGGTCTGTGCGGTAATTCGAATCCACGTTTTGCAGAATTGAGACGATACGGTCAAAACCCATCCCCGTATCAACATGCTTGTGAGGTAACGGGTCAAATTGGGTTTGATTTACCCGGTTGTATTGGATGAAAACCAGGTTCCATATCTCAAGATATCTTTTACAGTCGCCATTAACCTTGCATTCATGTCCGGGTACAGCACTTTTGTCGCAATACTTCGGACCCAAGTCAATATGAATTTCGCTGCACGGACCACACGGACCTGTATCTGCCATTTCCCAGAAATTATCCTTACGCCCATAATAAAGTATGTGGGTAGGATCTAATCCAGGCTGTATTGCCCACTCGTCCGCAGCTTCAGTATCAGTCGGTAAATTACCTTTATCATCCTTGAAACAAGTGAAATACAGGAGTGCAGTGTTGACCCCCCACTCTTTTGTTAGCAATTCCCATGCCCAAGCGATTGCTTCTTTTTTATAATAGTCTCCAAAAGACCAGTTTCCCAACATTTCAAAAAATGTATGATGAGAATCATCACGTCCTACATCATCCAGGTCGTTGTGCTTTCCAGCTACGCGCATACACTTTTGGGAGTTTACAGCCCGGGTATACGGGCGGGTATCGGTGCCCAAAAAGACATCTTTAAACTGCACCATTCCAGCATTGGTGAACAATAGAGTCTGGTCTCCCCCCGGAACAAGGGAAGAGGAAGGCACAAAGGTGTGGCCTTTGGATTTGAAAAAATCAATAAAGGATTGCCTGATCTCTGCGCCTGTCATTTTTTTCGTCATACGCCACCTGCCTGGTTTGAATTGATGGGTTATTATATTCTAGATTATCACTTAAACAAATAACCGCGAGCAGTGGTCCTTGTTCGCGGTATTTGATTAGCTCAGAATATTTATTATCTACTTACTGCTAATTTGACGACTTTACCTTGTTTATCCATGGTTACCCGGGCGAATTGGCGGTGTGTGTGTTCTGCCAGGTTGATTTGCTTACTGAAAGTGACAACAACCCGATCCGGATATGTGGCGGTGGCTGTACTGGGCGATTGAGCAGATTTTTCCTGCCTGACCTTTTGTTGGTTGATCCGTACCTCGGCATACTCTATACCCGGCAGGTATTCCCGCACCATTTCCTTGGCTTGCGAAATCATTCTTGGAGCAGCAGCAAAACTGTCGCTTTTAACCTCGATACGGTCGCAGATGGTTTTAACAACCGGCCGGAGTGTATCA
>Ga0209450_10000050_pt1 | contig 85096 bp, 97 predicted proteins | sample FrelakmetLWP11LW_FD_187149 | JGI IMG/M metagenome (GOLD analysis project Ga0209450, IMG submission 187149) | Freshwater lake sediment microbial communities from the University of Notre Dame, USA, for methane emissions studies - LWP11 LW (SPAdes)... | ecosystem: Environmental > Aquatic >... | reverse complement strand
AACTTGAAACACACAGAGTGACACCACATGAGATAATCTGTGGATGTTTACTTATGGACGAACAATTGATAACATGTGATACATAGTAATGCTAAATACAAATATGTCCGATATGAATCAACGGTCTTGGTGTATTTGATCATCAGTCCTCTAAACCCTCTAATATTACCATTCAATCGCTCAATTCGATTACGATATTGATTGAGCATAGTCATTTCTTCGGTTGGTCGGTGATGACTTATCTATGAGGGAGATCTTGTTCTTTTTGGTTTTGAGATGAGATGTATCTTATGTTTGTGCTCTATCTGGTCAATAGATCTGCGGCCTGCAGATCCTGCATCAGCCAAACAATTCAAACCAGTCAGATCTGTCATGGATACATCAATGGTCTCTGGTAAGATTTTAGCATCATGAATGTTAGCACCAACCACATGTACGGCATGAGTGACTAATTTTTGGTCACCGATCAAAGACACTTTGAGTTTTTTCTTCCTCGATCAGTTGGGTTTCTTCCTAATCCTTGTGATCCGGCCATGGATTTCACAGTGAATGTATCAGTAATTACGAAATCATTCTTACCTAAGGTAGTAGGTTCAACAATCAATTCTCTATACAGTTGTTCTAGTATTTGGTATTTAGCAATCAAATTCAAATAATAGTAATATGTGCTTTTTTGCAATCCCGAACTGGTCTTTAATGTAGGACATCTTCATACCATTATCAGCAATAAAAAACATACCATTGAGGACTTGCTTCAATGCAATGGTTCTTTTCCTACCACATGTTGTTTTTTTTTGTGCTGTTCAATCACATCCGAAATCCGTTGAATGAAGGTAGATTTTAAGTGATCAAACGTATCCTTATAGAATTTGGTTGAGGATAATTTTGAGAAACTATCGAATAATCTCTTAAAATCAAACATTGAATCTGATTTTAAGCAAGAATATAAAATACAAATTATTTTAATCTTTTTAACGAAGATCATATTTCTGGACACCCTCTAAATGAATTTAAAGTACAAATAACTATTCATCATCAATTGGATGATCATCTTCATTTTCCCCCTTGATACGAGACCTATCAGACTTAATATTTGGTATTACGTCACCGTCACCGGGACCCTTAGGTATATCTGGATCAATTTCAATATTATCTGTTTCCTCGTTCCGTGTAAAACCAAGAAATTGAAATGCTTTACGTAGTGATTCTTCTTCTTCATCAAGTCTTTTTTGTTTAGATGATTGTCTATCCAACTCGTATAAAATTCTCAGATCGTCCGTTTCTTTGGCAGTAGCACCGATAATCTTCTGCTGTGAAATAATCATATTTAGAAAAGTTGTGACAAATATACAATATCCTTTTTTGCCACCGGTCGTTTTAAGTTTAAGATAATTGAATAATAATTCATAATATAGATAATATCTCAATATTCTACCCACTTGCTCGCCTGTCAGGTACAATGATTCTATCTTATCCTCAGCTACAAATCCATCAACAAGGGGGATTTGTGGGAGCTTTAGGCTTGATTCATCAAAAATTGAAATGGCTATCAATTTATCAATAAATTGATCCTCAATAAGGGGTATATATTTATTGAAAATGATCTGTTTCACGCTCTCTAATGGTTCATGGTCAGTAATAAATGCCCAGATTCCGGTGCCCTTGAAACTGCGGATATTCATATGTAATAATTGAAGATAATATCTTATGAACTCGTTCTGAACATTAACATATTGGGTATTTTCTTTGTCCCACATGAACTGACGAATAATCGGATCCAGTGTATGATTATAACGTTTTGATGTTTCGTCGATATGGGATAAATTTTCTTTGTGTTTTTCCTGCATATCACCAATATTAACTAATTTATCAATATAAGTTAGAGGTAACTCACATACGCGGCACAAGTCTTTAACTAAACTAATTATATCTTCTGGTTTAATCTCTTCTAGTTGTTTCAGTTTTGGTAAATCTTTAATTTCTTCTATTTTGTCTGACGATGATTGATAATTTTCTCCCAAATCATCATCTGTGGCATTAGTTAAATCACACTCATCAAATTCAACAATCAGTCTATCTCGTTTTTTGTCTGGTGTCAAATCATAGTCATAATCTTCTCTATGGTCGGTCATTTTATGAATCGGTCCAGATTCGGAGAAAATTATCTTTGTTTCCAGTTGTTTAATTTGATCATTAATCTCATTAATCTCTTGTTTGATTGTATTTATCTCACCATAAAGTTTTGTGGCTGGTCCCTTCACTGATTGGATAAGTTCATCAACATCTCGAGATTGTTCAATATGAATCAACGTTGGTGGCAGCGAGTTGCATATATCCCCAGGTTGAATAATGACATCTTTCTTAACAATATGTCCAATTATGTAATCAATGTACAAATCTAATTTAATTGAGCAAATCGGTTCACGAGATTCTGCTTTACCTAATACTTCTACTTGGGACTTGAAACACTCTGGTTCTGGTAAAGATAATGTTTTGACAATTTCTGGGTTTTTGGTTAGTGCTTTACGAGTTACATTGACAATGGCTTCACTCTTTCTCTTGACCAACCGATTGAGATATCTCAGTCGGTCATTTAACTGATCCATTATACCCAAATATTCTTCTGTTGTCTTATATCTGATATCCTTGATAGCTGGGGGAACCGGTTCGTCAACAACCTCTTCTAATTTACTCGGTGCCAGTATTTCAGATTCAGAAATTTTAAAATTGGGATGAATAATCGCAAGATCATAATATTTCTGCAATTGGTCTATTGCATAAGTAACTGGTGCTTCACCCAAAAGGTCTACAGTTGCATTTTCACTTGCTTTGACTAATTCTTCAATAGTTTGTTTATTAATTTTAACAATGACCTCTTTAGGATCTCCTTGACGTGCCGCACTTATATATGATGTAACTGTTTTCAAAATGTACGGAAACTGGCAATCTTCATCTTCACCACCTTTACTTTTACCTTTACCACCACTCTGGAAACTTTCTGCAATTATTTCATTGAGAATTGCCCTTGTGAACCTTTTCCCCGGTGCGGCTTGTTCACGTGTAATAATAATAGACAATAACACCATTACATAATAGTCAATCATAGACTTAGCTTTCAATGTTTTCATAATTGTCTCAAAAGGTGGTTTCCTTGGTGCCTTGGGTTTTGATTCTTTAGGATCTGCTTTGTATTGAAAAAATAGTAACTGAAATGTTGCTAAGTCATCATAATCATACAATATATTCTTATTAAGATCAGTGAGTTGAATAAGTAAGGTGAAGTGATTAACTGTTTGTCGAATCTGCTCTGGCGATAAGTCTATTCTATGACGTTTACATAAGTATGTAATTGCATCACATGCATATTTCTTGGGTCTCAGTCCTCCAATAAATTTCTTGTCAACACAAATATCACCTGTCTCGGCGGAAATTTCTGCTTCACCTTCACCTTCACCTTCACCTTCTTCACCTGCCTGTGGTTGAAGAATAGATACTTGTTCTCTATGAACTTGCCCTTCGTCATCAAATTCAGCAGCATCCTCATGAATAATGAGGAACGTATCACCACAATATTTACAACAATCATCCCTATCTTGATACAACGTCATAGGTACATTAAAGAGATCTATGTTTATGTGTTCACATGCAATAAAGCGATTTGTACCCTTAAACAGATATTTATGATTAATTAGGACACCCTCATTTTTAATGATAGTGCGATATAGATTATTAACTGCGTGTTTGTCACTGGTATCAATTGTTTTCATCAAATCATCAATAGTTGAATCTTCTGCAATCAAGTCTTCAACTTTTAGTAGTGTTTCAACATGTGTTCTTCTATTAATAGACTTTAAATTTCTCACCATGAATCTATGATTGGTCACAGATAACTCAATCATGTGAACACTTGTGGATTTTAAAGATTGTTCTTTTTCGAGAATCATTCGCATATGTTGAACGATATTGAGTTCAAATTGATGACCTCTTAATTGTTGTTCTAATGAATAAATGTTTAATGGACGATACTCACCGTTTTCATTGAGTACATAGATGTTATTTATGTCTTCTGAAATTAACTCATCATCAACAATAATTAAAGCTTTCCGATAAGATTCTATTTCATCAAATACTTTGGCACGATCAATTAATGCTCGTGATTGTTCCAGTTTCATTAGTTCAGCAATCTTACCTTCTAATTGTCTTATTTGTCGGGTAATTTCCTCACTTTGAGAGGTAAATTGACCTTCCTTGGAGTGAATTGTGGTGAACAATTGTGACAAATACACATCACTCAAGACCGAATAATATAATTTACCGTTGTCTAGTTGTTTATGGATCCAGGCAAGACGATTGAGCAGAGTATCTTTAATTGTTCCAAAATCAGAATATTTTCCATAATTTTCAACAATCCGCTTGTCATTCAATAATTCATCAGGAACGAGTCGATCATTCTCACTATTTGTAGTAACAATACCACGATCAATCTCAGATATGGTCTTGAATAACTTGCGTAATTCATCCTCTCTACGTTTGAATATATCACTTCGTGCCTTGATATGTAATTGGATGAATCTGAGTAAAACATCATACTGTTCGTGAGTCATATCTTGGGCAGACAGACCGAAATTTCTCAAAATATTAGTTACATCCTCTAAGTTTACAGATTTATTGAATAATTTTTGATATTTCGGGTCGGTAATATTCTTTAAAGTTGGAACGAACAGTTCAAATACATTCAATAATGATTTGCCCGTACATTCGGTAGGGAAAAAGACGACACAAATTTTAGTGATGCTTTTAGGCGCAACCTTTCTAAGTTCCTCGATCGACCCATATGTTTTCAATTGCTCTTCAGGGATTTTCGGGAATTCCTTCTTGCGATCTGTAGGCACATAAAATGTCACTAATTTCGACCATTGACCTATAAATCGCCAATTTTTCAGGTCCATTGGTAGCCGAACAAAACCCACCATATTGATATCTTCACTTTCAAGTGACAAAACTTCGTCGATACTGAAATCTGGATTTTTGATTGATGCTCGGCCCTTATACACATTTTTAACTTTATATACGGGACCATACGCTTTTCTAACACGAAACATAGATCGCTTCGCTAATGTCAGAGGTTTTTCACGAAGTACATGAATGGTATAATCTTGCCTTGTATGGTCTGGTGTCTCGAATTTGTATTTTTTTGTATTTTTTTGTGCACTATCGAGTCCTACTGGATCATATCTGTGTCTGGAACCAACATATTGTAATTGTAGACTATCATCGGTTCCAGTAAAATGAGATTTTTTGCTTCTTGACCACAAACCATTCTCAACTTTAATGTCATCATAAACTTTACGAAAAGTTGGCTTGGTGTCATATTGTTTGAGTGTGTCTCTGACTATTGGTATGAGCCAATAGTTGTTAAATATTGGTGCATCATCTGAAAACAAATTTTTCAGCGATGCATATGCGATTGGATTTGTCTGACGAAGTGTGTAATTTTTATCTTTCTGTTTATCTTGTATTCTGTCACTAGCAGCGCAACTGAGCTTCTGATATCTTCCAACAGCTACGTCAATGAGTGCATCAGGTAGTTTCAATTGAGCAAAATATGCCTTTAGATCATCAATGACTTGACTCTCATCATACACTCGCTTGTATTCAGGAACTATATGTTTCTTTGTAACGACAATTTCACCAATTTTCTCGTGTTCTTCGATTCGTGGTAATTTATCGCCTAGCTCTTCAATCACATCACCTTCTATTTCTGGGTCAGGATTGAATGATCCTGCATTACCCACAAGATCACCTGATAAATCTATATCCTCGTCACTTTCCGGTGACTCGCCCTCCTCTTTCCCACGAGGTGGTGGAGTTTTTTTCTTTTCCACACCTTTTTCCTTTTCCACACCCTTTTTGACGGGAACCTTTTCTTTTTTTTCCTCAGGTTCTTCTTCTTCTTCTTCTTCTTCTTCTTCTTCTTCTTCTTCTTCTTCTTCTTCTTCTTCTGCCGTTCGTGCGGTCTCTAATCTCTGGTTCAAATACTCGATAGCTGCTGCTTGTTCTGCCAAAATTGTGTCTAGTGGTGTTTTTTTCTTACTATAAGATTTTTCACTGTATCCATCAACTGAAATCCTGGTCTTTTCGCTGATCTCATCTTCGTCCCAGTTATCAGGATCAATCTCTGATTGTAATTGAATAATCAAGTCATCAATTATTTTCCGTTGTTCTTCTATCTGATCAGCCTTGGGTCCGCCACCTGTATATTGACTATTCTTAAGAATAGATGAAACATCGTCCAAGTTAAGAACGGAAGGATTCATACCTAATTTTGACAGGATAAATTGTATATTGTTCAATTCAATTTTTACTGATCTGGCAATGATATGTTTTTCAGTTAAATTTTTTGAAATTTGACCGATCGGGACTAAGAATGTTCGTCGTTGTTGATCAAGTTGTCCAATTGGTTTGGATAGTGTAACATCATCAGGTTCGTACATAATATTATATGACTGAAATGTGTCGACAATGTAGGGTTTTTCATCAATTTTAACAATTATGATCCGATTCATGTTAGATTTATATGAATATAAATTATAACAACATAATTTTTTATCTAATAATAGTATATTACTATTATTAGATAAAACAAGCATACATCAAACTCAATTTATGCTGATTTTACCCTTATCATACACCAATATTACTTGACGAGAGGTTTTCTGTGATTGTTGACTCATATAATATACACGAAATTGTTCTTTATTTAATATCTCTGCATAAGTTGGATCATCCGTGAACATCACATCATATATGAGACAATAATTAGTTGGTGGGACTTGCTTAAACTTTATATTAATTAAAAATACACCATCATCCATGCACTTAGTTAACAATGGAAGATTCAAAAAATCCAATTTAGTAACTGATTTATCCCTCATTGTTAAGGTGTTCAATTTATCAATGGATTGAAATACATCTATATGGCTCAGTGTTTTTGAGCGGTTATGCAGGCTTAATGTGACTGATTCAATATAATTATTGACACAATCAACAGCAATAAATTGACCATTGTACCCTTTCAAAATATAATCTGATTGTAATGTGAAATTGTGTGAATAATCACCGACAACAGGTAGTGTAAATGTGTGATATAATTCATTATATGAATGAATCGCTGCATCTGATTGTATTTTCGTAGTACTATTAAGAATAGGGTTTTTCAATTTAGTAGCATAGTTGTTAATATCGATCATATTTTGATTTGGTATTGACAGTACATTCACAAGTACTCCAGTAAGTACGTCCGGTTGAATATTCATTGTTAATATTATAGAAATCATTCAGTGGTTTTGTTTAAATAATTTAATGAATATTAATTAAGGTTAAATTAATATTTATACTTAATATACATATATCTATTCATTCATATGGCTGAATTACAAGATGTATATGGCACAAATTATCTTAACGAATCAAAACAGTGCAAAAGTAATCACGTTGTGAATCATATTGTGAATAATATTGCGAATAGGCAATTCAATTTCAGATTGTTCGACTCAAATGATGTGTGGGACGCATCCCACAACATATCACCACGAATAATTGAGACAATTATTAACAAAGTAAAAGTTGTCAACAAAAAAATGTGTGTGTTTTACCTTGATAAAAATTCAGAAAAAATCAATATGCTTCCAACATTAATTATCGATTCACCCGTAGAATATCTTTGGATATTTGATGGAGAATTTAATCGTGCATATTTCGTTTATATTACACCATACGAAGTAGGTGCATTTTAGGCAGATAATTATCTAGTTAGGAACAAGTAATAATAATACACATAAATTAACAAATATTTCCATTTCATTAAGGCTCGAGGCCTTTTGAATTGAATATATCTGCAACCTTCATCGAATGTTAATGATGTGTATTTAAGTAAATATGCCAAAACAATGCTGGCTGATCGATGATGTCCATGTTTACAATGAACTAACACACCACAATTATGATTGAGACCACTACGTATGAAATTCACTAAATATTCAATTGTGTCAACAGGGACAGATCTATCACGCAATTGACAATCACGTATACTGAATCTTAGATAATGTATGTGATTGTAAACACAAGGTATGTCAGTCGTAATATTCACGATGTATCTAATATTATTTTTCTGTAAAAAATCAAGATCAAGTGAAGCATAATAATTACCCAACCATAAATTTCGAATAAGTTGAGTTGCATTCGGTTCAAAGTGATTCATTCAGATCTATATAATAGGCATAGATATTCCATATATTTATCCAAATATATGGAATAGTCATTCAGATCATATCACATTATTTGATAGGTAATACATTCAATAGTTCATCGAGCTTATATGTCTCAAATTTAAAATGACCTATCTTATTGGATGGAATCGGTCTCTCGATCATTAACGGTATTAAATTGTGATCAAACTCATCAATTGCAATGGCAATTGGATCCATCCCTGGTTGAACTTTAACATACGGAGGAGCACCTTCAGCAATTTGCTGAGCCCTAAATCCTATAATTGCCGTCAACTCATATTTGGTCAACCGATTGGGAGGTCCTGCAGACGCATCAACCAATTTTCTCCTATGTTCGACGATTTTTTGCACATCGCTCACATCACTTTCTGTTTCAAGAATGGATGCAAGACCTTTGATAAATTCTTCATCAGGCTCACCTTCGGATTCTTCTGCTTCACCCTCACCTTCATCTTCATCTTCATCTTCATCTTCATCTTCATCTTCATCTTCTTGCTGAGGAAGATCGTCACCCTCATCGACATCTACATCGGCATCTGCAAATTCATCATCTCCAAAATCATGATCAAAAAAGTCATCTTCTCCAGCAATGCTCATATTGTGTATAATATATATAATAAGATTATTATTATTCTTTCACCAACACATTCAATTTTTATATATTATGAGCCAATATAAATTAATTTTTCCAGTAATTTAGACATTCGGTGCACATATAACCAACATTTAACATATCTGGATTATATTGGAAAATTATAATTTCTGTATTTTTGTTACATGTTGGACATTTAATATGTTGTGTTCTTGGCAGAGAACAATCGTGAATTAGATTCCGATTTATCTGATAATCATGTGCGGTTCTGTTCAATTCGTTGATCACAATACATTCGTCCACAACATTATCTTCATTGCCGCATAATTGGCAATGGTAAATAAATTTCCCTTGAGCATCAATATTATGATTATACAGGCTACCACATTGGCTGCAAAACTTAACCATTATTATATATAATTTAATAATATATTAAATACAGATAATTAAAAATCAAATTTTATCATCATAATTAACCTACTTAGAGAAGTTAATATATTATTATGTTCGAAAACATTCTAAAAAAATAAATTTATAAGATTTTTTTTGCACCATATATTATATAATAAACATGCCAAGAAATCATTCCAAAAAAAACAAATGTTGCCGTAAAGCAGTTCAAGCAACACAATGTTGTGTTGCAATACCTCCATTGTCAGAAACACGGTGGGAACCTGACGCACAATGGTGTCCTACTATCCCAATACAAACACCATTGAAGACCGTTCAAACACCTTTCTATACCAGCTCAGAAGATCCTGCCCCTCAATGGGCAGCCAATATCATCATTAAACCACCATGCAATTGCAAGGCTGCATGCCATAGTAAATGTAAACACGGCCATACCAAGAACTGTTGGGGTGGTTGCGAGTTCCTAAGATCACATTGGCGTGATGACATTGAACGCCACGTTTATGGAACCAACCCATTCTCCGACACTGTGAATTCAGGTGGGTCTCACTTCCAGTAAAGTATTGTTGTAGATATATTTAATATTATTAAACCAGATTGGTTTAATAATATCAAATGTGAAATTGCCATAATTTATGGCTCCCAATCATTTTGGATGACGTGCAATCGAAGATCATGTGACTCCTTTGTGGTATAATCCTTATAAAAACTGTTAATTCGCCTGTTGAGACCAATACATTGGATCAGATAATCAACAATTTTATCCAAATATTGATTATTGAGATACATACGATATTGCACTTCATCCCTTGCCTGGCCCAACAGGATATAAGGTCTTTGTTGATAACCATTAAATTCATCAAAGATTTTTACTTTTCTACATTTTCTACCAAAAGCATCATTTTCATCAATATATACAACATCAATTTGATTCAATACAGATTGATCACATTGGATCCAATGAACAAGATCTTTTTTGACAGAAATTAAATCAAGGGTCATGGATTCATCGATGTACCGATGTAAATTTTCGGACAATAACTGTTTAAGTTCAGTTTTTAAATGAATCAATATTTTTAAGTCTGTTATCCATTGTTCAACAACGGATAACAATTCAACATGCCAGAATTGCTGTCGAGACATGATTTCGGACAGTAACCCGTCCAAAAATTCGAAACTGTATTTGAAATGAGGCCGTGTTTTTTTGAAATAATGATACCATTCAATAAACTCACGATACTCATGTGATGTGTTCAAATTATGATTATATGACATATTCATAGACAACATACAAATGTAGATATTAGTTGATTCTATAATAAATATCAAATTTAAATATTTATAATGTCCGTATTATCATCATCTATAGTTACTATAGATGATGATAATAAGATCAAATCGATGCCACGGATCATATATTAGTATACAAAAATTAACTTGTTTATGTTTATAAAAAGCGGCAGGAGCTATCCTTGATCATTTAATCGTTGCTGATGCTAACGAAATTATCGCTTTCTGGGAAGACATATCACCAGAAACAAAGTTAACGATCAAATTCGCGAAAAAGGTAAATATTGTCCATTCATAATGATGAATTACACCTGTTTGATTGGAATATTGAGTTGATTCATTATTTTTCGCTGATAATATATGTCAGACAGATTGTAAATGTGACTATTCCATGACAAGATATCATAACTATCTAAAAACTTATTGGGATCTATTTTGTCGTCTAAATTCCTATTAATTAGATAATTAATCCCTCTCAGATAACTATTTTGTAAATTGTGTGCCAATTTTCTCCCAAAAAGGTCCTTCTGTTCACTAATTTGTTCATTGTTTTCATTATAATAATAAATTTTTGATTTTTTACGATCGGTTGTGAACGATTGGTGATCATATATTTTTTCAATTAATTTACAGTCTCCAGAAACATCTGACAAAGCACAATCCTTAATGTAATCCACAGCACGATTAAAATTACCCATTTTGTCAGTTAACATATCAAGATAGTTGTCGTTATTAGTGATACAAATAACTTGTAATATGTTTTTTTGTTGTGGTGTATTTTTGATAGTAGTTAACTCAGATTGTATTTCATCTTTTAATTGTTCGTCCCGTTCTTTCTGTTTTTCATCTCTTTCTTTCAATTCCAATTTTAACTTTTCATCTCTTTCCTTCAATTCAGACTTTAATTCCTTAATTTGGGAAATCAAATCTTGATATGTAGTGTCATTTCTCATTGCTTGTGATGGCAGTGATGGCAATGATGGCAATTGTAGTGTCAATGTCGTCAAAGTAACTTCTTCATCCTGATTATGTACTGTATCGAGATGTCTCTTGACGTCTCGAGCACGAGTGAATCTTTTATGACACACAGGACATGGATAATTTTTTCTTTTATCATCCCTATCTGGAGCATGAATCTTATCTAAATGTACTTTGACATAATGTGCACGAGTGAAGACTTTGTGACAAATATAACATGTGAATTTATCAGCCATCACATATACATACATTATATACATCTATTTATATACAATTGCTAAAAATCATAGCGCGTATGCGCAATTTTAGCAATTTATAATTATTTCACTAATTGCGATTTTAGGTGTAAATTATGATTAAATAAAATAATAAATATAATTGCTAATTGAATCGTGCAAAATTAGTAATTGATATCGTTGGCATTAGATGTAATCATATTTCAACACATATGTAATTTTGATTTAATTAACAAAATCTCAATAATTTAACAATTTTCATCTAAAAATCATACAAATTTAAATTATGTACATATGTCTCTATTTTTTTAACAATTTTATATGACGTCCATAGATAACACACTTTATCTTAATTTAGACGTATCACAACATCTAAATTATCATTAGTTTTCATTTAACCACATAATTTTATGTAATGATTCACACCAATGCTCAGTTTTATTCAATTATGATTCATAGTGCGATCATCACAAATAAAATAATAAATTGTTAAATTGTTCAGGTAATAAGGATTGTATCAATAACGATTAAATATTATTTAACAATTATTAAAAATGGTAATTATGATGATCATAACCATCATAACTTTCATCAAATCAATCATTAAGATAATCATACATTAATCATTCACACGAAATATGTATAATGTGAATAATATGTGAATCGTCAGTTACAAAGCAACAGACACTTGACTTCCTAATTTTTCCCTTCCAAAATAATCACGCGAAAACTTTAATAAATTTCGATTTAATTTGACACCATATTCTGGGTCGTTTTATGAGATTTTTATAAATCGTTCAATCAGTGTTTTTTTAAATTTTTAAAAGTTTTTTAAAAATTTTGAAAAAATCCAATTTTAATTTTTTTTTAAAATTTTAATTTTACAAAATTTTGTCTTTGAGTTTACATCCCATAAATTTTGAAGTAAAATTATTCATGGAGGAAAAATCATGATTTCCAATTCCGTTTTTAAAAAAAACAACTTTCCTCAAAAGGGATTTTCAATATTTTTAAAAAAGTATTGAAAAATTTTATTTTTTCATCAAAGTAAATTTAGAACATCCATATTTGTATTAAAATTAAATTAAGCATAAAATCCAATTATGTGTTTCACTTTCTTCAAGGTATTTTAAAAAATTGTTTGGATTTCGGATATTAAATCCAAAAATTTGATTTACCTTAATATCACGACATATGTGAGTTTAATTATTCATAATTCCCATGGAAAAACTGATAGGTTCAGCTGTTATTTTTAATCAGTTTCGTGATATATATGATGAGAAATATTCTGAAAAAGTCAAGAGAGATGTGCTTTTATATCAACAATTGAAGGAAAGAATTATGAGAACACAACCATTATCTGGTGATGATATTGAATCCTTCGGTCATACGATTGAGGAGGAGTACTCAGCCCTACCGTCTGATGAAATTGACAAGATCAATTGGGGCGGGATTCCAGCGATTTTCTGTAATCAGACGTTCGTTGATTATTTTGAGAACCAAGGCCCACGGTATGATAATAGTGAATATTATCAACCTACCAATGAGCCAGATGAAGAACTATTTTACAAAAATGCTCCAGCACATAATTGTCAAACATTATATTACCAATGTGTTGACAAAATTAAAAGTCTAGGAATCGATATCTATGGAATCGAAAAAGATCTAAAAAAATTTAAAAACCGACATGTCAGCTCGTGTTGCGGTGGAACTACAGTATTCATATTTTTTGCCGCAAAAATAATTATAGTTTCTCTATTAAGTATGTGGATGATTGTGATTGTTTTCCGGGAATACTTTTAGTTGAAGAAGTTGAGTATCTGGTGACTGGTGAAAAGACAAAAATATGTTGTGATTTATATTGTCAAAATACTAGCAGAACAGAACTTGAAAATTTTTTGATATTTATTGATAGTTCTTCAAAAGAAGAATATTTCCAAAAAAGATTCGGTCGTTATATCGAACTTATTAATTTACTCAAATCACATGGATTGGGTGTCTCTTATTCTGAGACTGATATGGAACCTCAAGTTAATTATACATATCAATTTCAAATGATATTTAATGTCTCTACTGATAAAGGTGATTGTCTATTGATACCTCGTGGTGATTATGGGGCAGATAATCAATATTATCTCTATGTGTGTCCGACACTTGAAAAGATTAGTGATATGCACACGACTGATTCATATTTTTATCAATTAAAAAGTGTTGATGTTAATTCATTTAATTCCTATTTACGTCCAAAAGCATGGAAATTTGAGTATAAAAATGATGAAAAATTCCCACAATTACTATCGTTTATCACAGATTATATTGACCATTTATATGGTCAATATGGATATTATGACGAGGCCAATAACTTGTTCAAAAACGAGAAGGATGTTCTGTTGTTGATAGATAAAATTAAGAAGCAATTGGAACATACTTTTTTTGAAAACTTGAGCATAAAAACATATTCTAATAACCATACAGGACCTGATTTTGACATATACACAATGTTTACTCCCAATCCTAGTTGGGGATCATTGACGGAAAATCACATAACCGATTGTCCGTATCCGTTGGATATTTATGGGATACGCTTCTGGTATGACCGTAAATTTAATCAAGACAAATGTTCCCTATCTATTGTAAGTAAAGTATGTGACTTTACATTAGTTGCAAATAATTATTATTCTCATATCAATGATGGTGAGAATGAACACCCCACCGGTCGTGGGAGGGGACGCGGGAGGGGAACTACTCGACCAAGAAATACATATGATCCATATGTCGATACTGTGAAGGATATACATCCCACATACACATTTGAAGGTTCATATGATGAATGTACCAGCATTATGGAACAATTTTTAAATCAATTGATCTTAATCAATTGTTAATAATTTAAATGTGAAGCATCCAGGTTTGTGTAAATTAATCATTATGTGATCAATTTGCACATTTATATGACTTACCTATACAGGAACAATCGCTTCTTTCAATAATCTATTAACTTCCTCAGGTGATTTGTTTCTGACGTCAACATTACCAATGGATATAACTTGGACTGGACTTGGGAAAACCCAATCCATGATTCTGAAGAACAATCCATAAATGAAAAAGATGTAAATTAACACAATATAAATACCACATGTCGCATATATATTACCGAAATCAACAAAGGATAAAACAAATAACAAAATAACACTCAATACAATAATTATCATATGTGTGAGTGCGATTGATGTAAAAGCTCCGATGGATGACATACATCCACTGATTGACACAATTGTTAAAACTATACAACTGATGGCGAATATAACGGCTATAAAACGTTTTTTGTGTGCAAATAGGATAACAAGTAAGATTAAGTAAACATAGTGAAACCAAAAAGTATCAATCAAGTTATATCGTGTGAGACATTGCCAACTCGACATATCTTTATTCATTTTCTTATAATGATAGTCAAGATTTATTTTTTGAAGAGTGTATGACATTGTGCCATCGTGTCGGAATAGGATGTTATGGTGTGACCATGAACTAATGGTGAGATGTAAATCTCATAATCATTCCCACCCGGGGATGTTTTGTCACCAAAAAGTAAATTCGATCATATTCTTTTAGAAATTGTAAACAGAATGTTTTGTCAAATGTAGATCCTAATACATCAAAACTAATCTGTTCTCCGATGGAATATTTCAGGTCATAGTCAGGAAATTCTTTTTCCAATGTAGTGATCATATTACGCCGAATATGATGTATTTTATCATATTCTTCAAAAGCATCTCTTTCATGTTGTGAACAATTTCGCCCTATTGGACTAATATTTAACATACTTTGTCTCAATTCAATAGAAGTTCCCCTCTTAATAGGGATATCTAAGTCGGCCAAATATCTCAGACAAAAGTTAATAAACTTTTCGAGTTTCTCTTCTCCCATATGTTGACAAATATTACATTGATGAATCGTTATGTGTTTCTGATAAGATATCAGACCATTTTCTGAGAAAATATAATCAATGAAGTCGAGTTCTTGTAGGTTGTCGCCTAATTGTTCCTTCATTTTCTTCAAATCACTACCATCAACAATACCAATATCAGTGTGGTTATGTAACATTTTCAAGAAACCGAGCAATTCAGGTGTTATGCTCTGTCTCGGTGTAGTTAATGTACCATCAACATCAAATAACACGATTGTTTTCATTTGGAAATATAAGAACCTGCTTAGGCTTTCGCACAGTGCCTCTTGAGAGCACTCCGTTTTCCAACTCGGTCAAGTACCGAAATAAACAATACAATTTTGTATGTGAGGTTTTTAAAATGCTTAAAATCGTCTTGTGTATGGATTTATGTATGTCATGTGATAGTAACCAAAATCCAATACACTTTGTGGTATCGTTTGTGTTGGTTTGGGTTCGGGTTTGGGTTTGGGTGGGATACTTGGATATCGTTGTGTACTCAGTAACCATTGCGAAATATTTTCAATGAATGAACGATGCTCATCATATTGATCGAAACACTTTTTCGCTATGGTGTGGTCTTTTGAAAAATAGTATGATATGAGATCAATGTCGCCATAATTTGTCACATAAAATATATTCGGTAATTCCGCTGTTGGATTACCATCCAACTGTCCAGCAACACTGACATGTTTTGTATGACTTCCACCCACTTCTATCAATCCAACTTGATGATCAAGTGTATACTTAATATTCCCCGAATGGTCGTAGCCCCATTTACCCAAGTAAAGTGGCATTTTTATCTGTATATGTATATGTATATGTATATGTATATGTATATGTATATGTATATGTATAAGTTCTCAGGTGATTTGCAATTCAGTTTTTGATCACATGACCTTGACATGCGATCATTCCATGTGGGATGTTATTTTACTATGAATTGTCATATCAGTCCATAGTCAGTTTATTTGTCTCTATATAAATTATAACAGCGACCATCAATTTCACTGTATCAATCTTCAGTTATGACCTTAAATATTGCTGCATAAAAGGGCCGATGATCCATATAACTGTCCGTATAAATATATTTATCCAATTCACCAGATTCGATCATTTTATCAAGCACATCAATGGTAATATAATTACCATTTTCATCATTTAAACTCATTTCTTTTATGTAATCCTTTTTGGTTTCACATAATTTTTCCCTGCATTCACCATATTTTCGAAAAAAAATATGAATGAGTTGAAAGATATGGTCTTTTATAATCTGGATGTGCTATTTCGACAGATAGACGATACATATATATATATATATGTCTGTCACAAGATAGAAATAGAGATATAATAATCAAATTTTCCAAGTGGAATAAAATTGATTATTAATAAATCAGTACATTTAATTGGGTTATTAATAAATGGTTTACCAACTTGTTGAGGATGAAAAGGTCCATCATCTGAAGAGCAAGATTGAATCATCATTTCAGAATATTTTCCCGACTAATCTCATTCGTTTGAAACATATCAAAACACAATCATTCAAGATCAATCAGGTAAATCCGTTGACATTGAAGTATATTAATCCAGACAATAACGGAAGCTTTAATATTGCAGTGATCATGACATATGCTGATTGGGATGCCAGACACAATGTGAGTTGCAGAGATTGCCGCCGATTTCAACATCAAAATTCACTAATGATTGGTTTTTCAGTTGGTGATTTGATCAAATATTTTCTTTATATGAATGATCATTTGAGTTTTAGGGAACAATTTCCGCATCTGACAGACCAGAATTTGTACGAGCGAATGAATTCTTGTTTCAAAAAAGTATTCAAAATGGAACTGAGTGGAAACGGTCATGACATTTTGGGTACCATGAGTTATGAAATGACTAATATTCATCTCTGGACTAATCTGATTGAACAAAAACTTGTTAATCGCAAGTATGAGGAATTCAATAATTATGTTAACCAAGTTGTTTATCTTCCATCTGAAATGGTGTATAAAATGCTCAAGATTAGAAACACTGATGGCGAACATTATGCCCAAATCAATAATGAACAAGTTATGAAGTTTTTGGGTTCTATTTCAAATAGAGACTTGATTGTTAATATTATGAGATATTATATTTATAACGAAGTTGCACCATATTATGAACAAGTTACTTATACATTTGAATATCCACTGAATGTTCCAGAAATTCTGGAAAAAATATGTGGTCTCGAGAAAAATGACAAATCGTGTACATATATGTATTATCGTGATCTTCTTCGCAAAAAATTGAGCCCTGCCCATCAACTGGCACTTGACGAAACATATTCTGACACAATCTTTACCAAGATCAAAGATGTACCTCATTTCTACCCATTTTTCGCATACCGAAAAGTTTATCTGCTTCAATGGACAATCAATGATATTTATGATATCGAATACAAATACAGAAATACAATCTATTGCCAAAAACATGCGAAATTGCGTCACCGTATCGGGAAATCAGGAAAGTGTGTCATTATTCCCTATGATGAAGATTATTCGCGCTATCAAGATAGTTGGATTAGGAAAATTAATGCCCATAAACATCTTGAGGATAAACGTGAAACGGTGTCAGATATTGCTCAAGATCTGGCAGATTCATACGATCCAGTAGATTCTCAAGATTTTGACGAATAAAGTAGAAACGGTAAATGTGAATATTATCCTTTGTTGGGTAACAAAGGATGTCTTGCCAGATTGTACTCAATTAATTGGTAAAGGATGAAATTGTATAAATTAGAGTATTCATTATATAATGTTAAACCAAAAATGTGATACCATTATTCGTTCATCTGAATCAATTTGTAAAAATTGATGACATAATTTTGTGATCTTTTCCTGATATAATACAAGAAAAAAGGATCCATGAAACTATCTATTAAAGAAACTCAGATTGCTATTAAGGAGATAAAAACAATATTTGAGAACCATCTCAGTAAAAATTTGTGTTTATTAAGGGTTTCTGCCCCAAAATTTGTTAAAACAAATACTGGTGTTCAAGATGATTTGGCGAACACCTGTACGTCCGTTAAGTTTCATGTTCCATCATGTGAATTTGATGTGGAAATTGTTCACAGTTTAGCAAAATGGAAACGTATTGCATTAAGTAAATATCAAATTGTTGAACATGAAGGATTATATACAGATATGGATGCCATAAGAAAAGATGAAAAATTAGATTGTATGCATAGTATTTATGTTGATCAATGGGATTGGGAAGCTCATATTAATCGTCATGATAGAACGGAAACTATGTTACGAAAAACAGTTGAGAAAATCTATGGTGCACTCAAATCTGTTGAACAATTTATTGATAATAAATATCACCGAGAAACACCTAAATTGCCTCTAGAAATTCATTTTATTCATTCAGAAGAACTTGAAGATATGTATCCCATATTGACACCAAAAGAGAGAGAAAATGTAATCGCTAAAAAGTATGGGGCCGTTTTCCTATTGGGTATTGGATACCCATTGAAAAATGGATCACCACACGATCTTCGTGCAATGGATTATGATGATTGGAGCACACCCAATGGACCATTCCACGGTTTGAATGGTGATATTCTGGTCTGGAATGAGATGACCCAATCGGCGTTCGAGTTGTCATCTATGGGCATCCGTGTCGACGAGACAGCATTGATGACTCAAGCTGAAATGATGCAACAATCCATACAAACACCATATCATACAATGGTTCTTCAATCTAAGATACCTCTATCAATCGGTGGCGGTATCGGACAATCACGGCTGTGTATGTATATGTTAGAGAAAAAACACATTGGTGAAGTCCAAGCCAGTGAATGGCCAGAAAAATGTGTGAAGAATGTCGCAGTCAAGGTATTCATTTACTATAGAGATTCTTGAACAAAGTTATTATATGGTTGTTTCATCTCTTTGATGGTTATTGAAGAGCGTCCAATATGAGTTGCTCATATTTATTATTAATTCGAAAGCGGATCTGGATCACCAGATCCGCTTGTCCATTAGAAATAGACAAGGTTGATGATTCTTCGTATGATATACAACCACTAGGATTAGTGACACGAGGATCAATTTGTGAGAAAAAATCACTATACACAGATTGACTTGTTTTTAATAGGTGTCTGTGGAGAAGATCACAAAAAACTTCATATGCATGACAAGTTGCAAAATGGATCTCAATCCACCCATTTTTGTTATCAATGTATCCATAATGTGGATTATTTGCTTCTAGTAACTTGTCTAGGATTGTATTGATGTTTCCCACTCGCGGGGGAATGAGATGAGCATTAAAAAAATAATTATAACCAGATGGTATCTGATCTGCAACAATCAATATTGTCGTGTACAGTTCTAAATAATGTGGTAAAAATCGAAATGAAACGGGGTGAATGTACTGGGACATTGACAATTTATCATAAAAATCGAGATCATCTGTACAAAATGGCAGGTTATATTTGGCATTAAATATAATCTGCTGGTCAATATTATGAGCAATTAACTCTATGAATTTACAAAAGTCTATGAGTTTGGCGAATTCTATCCATATATATCTAACACCATCAGATTTGTTGTCTTCACAGGAATTAACAGTTTCAATGCTAACATTCCACAATAACTGGATGAATTGGCTGATTTTTGTCAATGTCAACATATTTTCCCACGAATGGATTCCATATGGCTTTAGTGACGTGAGATGCCATTTGTATGTCCTGACTGACCAGGAAGTATTGAATGATAATCAATTTTATCACCATGTGGGTATTTGATCACAAAGCAAAAATTTGAGAACCATATACATATACATATACATATACATATACATATATACATATACATATACATATACATATACATATATACATATACATATACATATACATATACATATACATATATACATATACATATACATATACATATACATATACTACTGAAACCATTTATTATAAGAATCCACGTATATTATCAAATTTTTGAATGGGAAGTCAACGAAGACCTCATCTACAAGCATTTATATTTAAGAGTTTTAATTCATAATTCTACATGTGATTGATACATTGTAACATATATACCTTTTGGTTACAACATAGATACTCATTACCCAATTTAGTGCATAAATGAGTGAATTTGTATCTCAATGTGGTTCATCAATATCTTTGGATAGAAACCTAATATGTCTATCGTAGACACCACATATCACTTCACAAATCCCATTGTCAATGTCATGGAAATCATCTCTATAGGCTTCTCACAAACACATTTGTGATATCTTCATCCGTTTGATAATTATAAACATCAGATTTATACGAATATATCTGATATTCTATAAAGTATATGTTTTGAAGATTTTGGATAAATCTTATTCATTTTGTTTCAAAATCTGAAAATCAGATAGGTTCAAGCTTACCTATTTGTGGGAATTTTTCAAGAACTTCATCTGATAATTTTATGTTAGTTTTTCCAAATCTTTTCTTGAGTTCATCCATCGTTTGGTCAAGACTCTCAGTGATGATTTTTCCTCAGTTGTCTCTTCACCTGCATCTTTATTTATTTCTGCGAAAAATACATTTTCCTCGAAAAACACGTTGTATATGCTCAAAAATTTTTCCAAACCAACAATATGTGGTCCTTGAACGACAAGTGGTGCCATTACAGGGCTTATGACACCAGATTTAACTCTGTGACGGAGAAAATCAATACCTTCCTCTACTGACCAACGATCATTTACATCTTCTTTCAGGAATTGTGTGACCATTTCTGATATATTTCTAGGCATATCCTGTGTATTAGCAAACATTTTAATTATTGTTTGTCCAACACACCAACTGTCATTTTTAATCGAGTATTGTGCACGGGTCGCAGTTTCTGGAGGTATATAGCCAAGTGTTCCACGAACTTTCCCCCCCTTGTGTAAGTAACGGTACTTGTGATAAATGTATACATAATCCAAAATCAATGATTTTAAGATTATGTCCATTATCTATTAATATAGTTTGTGGTTTTATATCAAGATGAATCAGATTCAAGTGATTAATACATTCTATTCCATCAAGCAATTGGTCGACCCATTTAATTTTTTTCAATTGTATAACATTACTGTCTTTCTCTTCCATTAATAATTCATGCAGTTCACGTCCACAATACTCTTGTACAATTATGGGGTTTTGCTGATCATCTTTAAATATACAAACAATATTACAAATATTGGGACATTTACATTTGGATATAGCAAAGTGATTAATAATTTCATCTCTCAAAATTTGTGAAGTTTCATCATCTTTAAAAGCAACTTTCCGCTCAAGTACTTTTATAGCATATTGGTGACCATTTCTGTGATCTTTTTGTAAAAAACGTTACCATATGAACCTGATCCAAGATCATCTACATATACTAAATTTTTAATCAGACCAATTTCCTTACATAATACTACATCATTTGAGCCACTTTTGATAGTTTTCCAAAATGTTCTTCTAGATCCATTTCCATCGTAATATATATATATATATATATATATATATATATATATATATTTTTCAAGAGTTATCAATTCTTGTGATAACCAATTGATAGTCAGTTGGCGTGCCGATTTACAGTCGTTCGCTGTGAATTCGCATATCAATATATCATTAATATTATTAAAATCGCATGTTGATACGGGATACTCTGTAGCAATTATTAATCTTTGTGAATTATCCTTCTTATCCAATCTCCTGATGAGATAACAAGTTCTCGTCATGTTGTAATAAATTAGTTGATAATTATTCAACTATCAGACAACTTATCCAAAATCAATTTTCACAAAGTTAAAAATTTGATTGATTAATCAAATTTTTATAATACGATAATTACCATATATGGCTCAAGTTAGTACGCAAACGAGCGGATTTGTATCCCAATGTGATATGCAGAAATTTACTCATCCACTGAATGAGCATGGATTAGAGATGCAATCTGATCAACTATCTCTTGGAGAGATGAATCACATTGCACTTGTAAAAGCTATAGTACCTTCACAATGTCATTATATTGTGGCTGGATTACATCCAGATCTGTTGGTATATATCATATGCTTTTTAAAACAGACAATGAGTGGGGTTACAATTATTTTATCACGGGTGATGTATGGTATTGGTACAATCTTAACCATTCAAATAGAACATACAAGAGTTTATCTATTCCTGTTCAAAAACGAGTTGATATACCTGCGCTGTTCAGGCATCCTGACAATCAAACATCAATTTTTAGAAAAGCATCAGAAGATGCATCAGATGTATAATTATATATCAATGTCACTAACGGGAATAATATTTACTTTGGTACTAAATCATAATATTATATGATGAAATTACAGTTCCATTAATAATTGCTCATAACGATCGAATTCATATATAATATTGTCATGAAGATTATCATTGAAGAGGATGATTCTATCGAATGCCAAACAGATAACAGATTCATAATTAAATGCCAAACATGAACATAATTGCCCACTGAACCCAACTAATATATTTTTATATGCATTTTTTATCAGATTACAATCCATGATATACCTGTTTATATCTAGTGAATTATATATTGTATCCTGAGTCAAGTCGATGACTTGATGATTATTTTTAAGTTCCAATAGTGACTCATATATTGTTGATATTCTATGTACATTTTGTTCGTTGGTCGATACCATGTGACGTTCACCCATCAATATAATGGTGTACTTAGATAAGTTAAGTTTTTCATATAAACTTTTTAATTTTGACAAGTGACAGTCATTACCATAATGTCCGATTATCCGATATTTAGTGTGAAATATGATATATTTACTGGGTATTGATAAATTATGAGTGGGTTCTGAACATAGATTCAAGTTCCATGTCATAATGTTGTTAATTTCCATCAAATGTTCATTTAAGGATGGATAGGGTGAAAAAATATACGCAACTAATGATTTATCAAGATGATTATTTTCTAATAACATATTAATTAGATTCACCCTAAATTTTAATGCATTTAATGGATCAGGATACCATTCCGTATTTGTGAAAATCATCAAATTAACAACTATTGGACCCGTAATTATACCATCCCGTAACATAATTATACTGTTCAAAATATCACCAATACCTAACGCAGTGAATCGTGTGTGGTGAAAATATTGTTCACTTATGTTCAGTGTATCAAGTACAGATTTTATGGTCTCCATTTATAAATTTATCAAGAACAATTTTTGTGTACTTTCTGTGAACTACATGATGAAATTTATGATTGCTCAATCATCATTAATTTTTGGACACTCTCTAATATAATTGGTAACCAATTTATTGTTTGTAAAATTTGAATTGATTAAACAATAATATACATCCCATGTTCGAACATATAGCGATCAAATGTCAACTGATGAATTAAAGCGCAAGGATTGTGCATTATTGAAAGTCAAAGATGAATTAAAGAAGCAATTTGTCGGAATCGATGACGTCATTGATCAAGTGATCAATGCAGTTAGGGTATGGTATCTCATGCCTGAATTAATGACACGACCAGTTATAGTTAATCTATGGGGACTAACTGGAACTGGGAAAACTTCACTAGTTAGAACATTTGTTAAATTAATCAATATGACTGACTTATTCGTTGAAATACAAATGGATGTAGGTAATGAATATTATAGTATTCGAGATTATATAGAAAAATCAGATATTCAGCCAAATGTGCCATCTATCTTGTTATTAGATGAAATTCAAAGATTTAGGACTATTGATAGTAATGGTGTAGAGCTGACTGGGAAAAGAGGTTTTCAAGATGTATGGATGTTGTTAAGTGATGGTAAATTTCAGTCATCTTCAGATAAAAAAGGTGAATTAATGAGAATGATTATGGATCAATTGTATTATGATGAATCACGTAAGAAACAAAGTGATGATGACGAAAAAGATAAACCCAAAGATACAAAATATAAACGATATTATTGCACAGCACATGCTATTAAACGGTTGGTTAATGCAGATGAATCAGTTGAAGAGATTATGACATGGTCTGATGAGAAAAGGATTGAGGTCTTCAGAAATGCTATAAAGGATAGCCATACGTATGAAGGAACATCTTATTCCAAAATGTTGATTTTCATTTCTGGTAACATCGATGAAGCGTATCAAATGTCAAATGATGTCAATGATGCGGATACTGATGCAGATATTTTCCATGAATTCTCGAAAAAGATCAATATTATCAAAATCAAGAAAGCACTATCATCGAGATTCAAACCAGAACAAATTGCACGATTTGGCAATAATCACATTATTTATCCCAGTTTGAGTAAGAAGAGTTATCAAGAGATTATTCGTCAAAGTATCACCAGATTTTGTGATCATATCATGATACTTCACAAAATCAAAATTAAGGTTGATGAGTCAGTATACCACACCATTTATGAAAATGGTGTGTTTCCTGCACAAGGAGTGAGACCGGTTCTCAGTACACTGACAGGCATATTTGAAAATTATATGCCAATTTTTCTCTTGAAAGCAATGGAGGATCATGCCAATGTCATCCGAGTTAAATATGTTGATTCCAATATATTTGGCGAAATTAGTGGTGAAGAGATGTCTCTACCAGTTGAACTGACCATTAACAAAATTAAGAAGGATAAAAACTTGTCAGAGAAAGTCTGTACATCGGTCCATGAAGCCGGACATGCAATAGTTTATTCACTCCTGTATAAGGTTACACCAACACAAATCAAAAGTTCAACATCAGATATGAATAAAGAAGGTTTTGTTGGAATCCATATGATGAATTTGAGTAAAAGATATGTACAAGACACCATTGTGGTCGCATTAGCGGGTCAGGCAGCAGAAGAAGTAGTATTTGGTGAGGAATTTAAATCTGCTGGAGCTAGTTCAGATATCGTTCAAGCGACGAGAATGGCAGCTAATTATGTTAGAGCTTATGGTTTTGATGGAATTCAGAGCAGAGTAGTTCCAGCAACAAATCAAGCAGCTGCAGAGTGTAATACAGATTTTGACAAAACTAATTCAATCATTGAGGGATTAATGGTTGAAGGCAAGAAAAAAGCTATCGACCTAATCAATAGTAATATATTCTATTTCAAAGACGTAACACAATTACTAATTGATAAAGGCGAAGTAATGCCATCAGAACTTAAAATGATTGCAGAAAAATATGGGCTATCTATTACTAATTGTTCTTCCGATGTGAAGTTAACAAATAATTATGATGAAAAATGGCGTCAATATAAAGGGTAATCCTGTCGGTCTTACGTATTGAACTTATGACTTTGCATAGAAAATATATTGAGATATTTTTCCATGGACATGTATGAATGAAATATTTTTTGACTTTCCATGGAGGACCAGACAACTATTATGATCAATATGGACAATTTATTAATTTTAATGATGCTTGTCATCGATTATTAATACAAGCAATGAATACTGGGTTATTTGATCAATTTATTTATGCTAACGATCACCATCTTCGAATGGACCCACTATTTTGGCCGAAGCATAAACATTTTATAGAAACACATCCTAAAGGGTATGGTTATTGGTTATGGAAACCCTATCTCATTCAACAAATACTTTCACACTTAAAGGACAATGACATTTTGTTATATTGTGATGCTGGTTGCGAAATCGATATTAGGGACAAAGAGAAGATTCAATCTGTGTTTGAACGAGTCAAAACAGATTTAATTATTGGAAGCGAAGTCGGTCCTGAATGGGGATGTGAACAGATGTGGTGCAAAAAGATTTATACACATTATTGGACATTCAAGATGACGATCTTATCTTAAAGACACCTCAAAGGCAAGTAGGTGTTCTTTGTTATTTAAAATGTCAGAAAACAATGGATTTAGTCAATGAGTGGTATCAAATTGCTTGTTACTACGATTTATTGGATGATACACCCAATCATCTACCAAATCCACCCAATTTTCGTGAACATCGATACGAACAAGCAATTTTCAGTTTACTGACTAAAAATACAAGATTTTCAGTGATTATTCAATTCATGAAGCTATTTGTCTCTATCGTACAAAAATGGAATCTCGAAAATCAAAGACACTATTATCCATATCAGATAGTTTTAAACAGATATCGTCCATTTACACAATGTTGTATAAATGGTGGATACGGTAAGAGTGTTCCCCCTATATAAGTCGAATCAAATCCGTTTAGTTGTTAAAAATTGACAGTAAAAATGGTGCAGAGACATCAAGAAACCGACCAGATGATAGTTGTGGTACCTGAGCGTAATGATTTGATGATAACCATGCACGCATATTTTTAATAAGTTTTTTGACTGATATTTCATCATAATAATTTGCAATGAATGCGGCCGTCATCGCACCTTGATATTCGTTAGTTTTTGATTGACCATCAGGAAGATAAGCATCGGCTGATGTTTGATTATCGCGGCATCCGCTCATCATAATAACTTTGCAGCGAGTGTCTTTCGATTTCCCTCGGACTGTATAGGTATTTTTCGTGTCACATGTATAATTATATTTGAGATCCAATATAGTTCCACTATGGCAAGCATCGATTAACACTACTAAAGTTACATTGGTTCCGAGTTTGTCGACAATAGATTTAATATCATCATCAACTATAAAACCATTTTGGTCACAATCAATAGGACACAATACTTCATCTTGTTCATCTGTTTCATCACCATTCAGATCTTTAACATAAGATCCATGACCTGAGTATGATAAGAATAAATAAACAGATTTGTCTTGATTTGCGTTTGCGAATTTGACCAATTCGCCAAATTGAGTTATCATATTAGCTTTATTTGGATACAAACAATCCTTTTGGAAGTCATTCATGGATATCAATTCAGACTCGGCAAAATATTTGTTTTCGAGCAGAAATTGTTTGAGATGATCCATATCATTAATACAACCATTCAACTCATTATTTGTGCCTGTATAGTTAATTCCGATTAGCAATGCTTTCTTGATAATTGGCTGGATTATTTTCGGAGATTGTACAGAATTTCCCATAATTATATTATCAACACACATATTTATTCACTGCTTATTTAAATAAAATAATGTTTCTATTAATAGTGACCTATTTTATGTGTACTTTGGGAAAATATAAAATATAAAAATATAATATAATTCATGATCGTGATATCTATTATCTTAATTGTGTGTGGTATTTTACTTATTATTTTGACCGCAATGGGTATACAGTGTTACAATCAGAAAGGCGGTGAAGCATTCAAGAAAAGCAAAGGTACTAATTTTACATTTATGATTCTTTTCTTAGTGGGTGGTATTCTTATGACTATTGTGGGTATTGGTTTGATTGCGTTTAAAGTATTCTTAACGGTACATCCAGCCGGTCGAATAATGTCCGCGACAATGCCTTTACCTATGTAAATTAAATAATGATTCTCGATACATATATACTATTTTATAAATGATGTGTAGATTAGAATATTGTGTTCTAATCCACAGATTTCAATAAAAGAATGAAGTAAGTTAGACTATTTATGTATGATCATTTTGGATAATTTACTCTCAAGAAACTCGATAAAATCAGAATTGGGATGTATTGCTCCACAACCGCAACCTATTTTAGCATTTTGTAGAACTGTTTTGTTGTGTTCATCCAATTTATTAATATCTGCACCAGATTGCAACAGAAGTTCGACTATCTTTTTGGAAATATTTAGATCAACCGAAGGCATAGTCGATCTGTACGCTGCGACATGAAGAGGCGAGCGCACTGTACTATTACCATTACAATTCGGATCTCCTCCAACCTTGAGGATATCTTCAACAAGTGCAGCATCATCTGACAATGTTGCCAAGTACAATATGTGTTGCCCATAATCATCACGGCAATTTGGGCCTTGTTCCTCGAAGAGTTTTCTATAGTTTCTTTGAGTTGTGTATGTGATTTTTCTAATGAAATACCATAGATATCAACATGTTTGGTTAATAACTTGTCTGTGTTGTCAGTCAGCATTAAACTTTGCTTGTACCCACCCGTAAAAGCCCAACATTGAAGTGATACAACACAATAATAATCTTTAACATGTGAATTGTCACTAAGTGGTACATGAACCAATAATGATGCTTCCGGATCACAAACACGATTGAACATGTATTGATCATTATAATTGGTCACAACATAGCTACCTTGTCCGTTTGTTGTGTATTTTAACTCAATCATTTTGCTCTTTTGATATAAAAGTGAATATTTGCAGAGTCTTTTTGCTTCATTGGTGTGGGATTGAAACAGATAAGGAACTTGCTATTGTATCACAACTCGGTAATTGATAATGAAAAATAATTGTGTTTGTGCTCATATCTAAGTATGGTTTAACATCCGTAAATACATATTCATATGTAACTGCGTCAAATGACTTGTTGGGATAACGTATCTCATGATCAAATACAGGATTTACTTTGTCGTACTTGTATACATTCATACCGCCTAAATTAAAGACTGTTCCACCTGTTAGTGGTGGAACAGTTTTTGTTTGGATGTGTGGATTCTTGATTTCTCCATAATTAAAGTCATTTTTCAAGAAGTCTCATGCACATGTCACAACGACACATGGGATAATTATCTTCTTGATCGACTTTTCCCCAAGGAATAAACATCATTATAGAAGGATTATTTTTGGCGCATTTGTGGATTGAACCACAGTTAATTTTATGTCAATTGATGACCGATGATCATACACATATTGATTAAAATAAAAAACAAGTTCAAATTTGTGATATTTTAGTAGACCAAAGGGGAAAATAGTGTCAAATGGTATTAAATTTTGCTGAGAATTTCTATAATAATCACGATAAATTTTTGCATTACCAACCACAATATCATAACAAATGTTATCACCTCGTTGTGGATCAATAAGATTTAAATCCATGGTGAGTGACTTGATCCATCCTTTTAAAAAAGGATGTGTGCTACCGTTAAATTTAACGACATATTGGTTGGGATACTTATCGATCGGACAAGTATCTAATGGCACCCGATAAGAATGTGTCTCATACTCAGTGATTTGCTTCAAGTAATCTTGATAAACTTTCACAGCATTTTGTATGACATAATCAGGATACAAACCCTTTATATTAAAAGTTCTTCCGGAAGATTTTCCATTTGTTTATTATAATTATTTACGTTAATATAATTTTCACGAAACAAACGCAAATTTTTTATCTTTTTGCCATCAATTGTATGATATGATAACTCGTATAGTATTTTAGCGATTTCCAGACATTTTAAGCATAGAAAATCCCTGGGAGTAATCAGTTATTTGGTCATTCATTTTGTAAAAATTAAAACTTTTCACTGGGAAGCATTTTTAATTAATGGTATGATTTCTGTCAATTTTCCCAACAAATCTGGTTTTTGTGACATAACTGGAATTGTTAGGCAAAATCATAATCTCTTATGTTACGGAATCCATACAGAGGTAAAATTATATGATCCATTAATTCAATTTGTTTTTCTTGTGATTTAACCATTATATTCATATGTATGAATATGATCACATATTTTTATGTAAATCAGTCGCAATAGTGATCACATATTTTTCGGATATCTATCAAAAATAAATGCAATTTAAAATAAATTTGATTAAATAAAATTTACTCACTTTTATAGGTATAATTTAAAATGGTTGAAGTACCTAAAAAAATCACATTAAGAGTGAAGGAAAAATGTGAAGTGGAAAATGAACAGGAAAGTGAAAGTGATGTTGAATGTGATATTCAAAATACTGATGGGTTGACTTATTTATCAACAATTGAAAATGAGAGCATTGATCTTATTCTAACTGATCCGCCATACATTATTTCACGTGAGAGTGGGATGGATAAATTGTATAGGGATGTACAGAAAAATGAGGCAGAAGAAATCACTATTGTTAAAACAGAAGAAGAATGGGAAGAATATAAACGTGAAAATGGTATTGATGATGATACAAATAAAAAAAAATATCTGCAATATGGGACAATTTATGGGAAAAAATATTGTGTTCGAACCAATTATGGTGATTGGGATAATAATTTTACTGTTGATGAATTGGAGAAATTTATCAGTCAATTCTACAAAAAACTCAGAAAAGGTGGTACATTAATCATCTTCTTCGATTTGTGGAAAATCACAATATTGAAGGATATGATGGAAAAATATAAGTTTAAACAATTACGTTTCATTGAATGGATTAAAACAAATCCACAACCATTAAATAGTAAGACGAACTATCTGACTAATTGTCGAGAAATTGCTTTACTTGGTGTTAAGGTCGGTTCTCCGACCTTTAATAGTTCCTATGATAATGGGATGTATAGGTTCCCATTACAAGGTGGCAAGAATCGTTTTCATCCGACCCAGAAAAATCTAAATTTATTCAAAGAGTTAATCCAGAAACATTCAAATAAAAATGATGTTGTTTTAGATCCTTTTTTAGGTGGTGGAACGACAGCATTTGCTTGTCAACAAACAGGTAGAAATTTTAAAGGTTGTGAGGTATCAAAGGATTATTATGATAAAATTATAACCTTAATGCGATCACATGGTATGTGAAGTTTCCCAGATAAATGTTCACATAACATTAATCATTCCAGTGGAGATGACCATGACCAAACGTGATTGTTTTGCATGTTCCATCACACAGTGGTCCACCTGGACATAAATATCCGCAATGTTGGACAACTGGTGTCTTTTAGTCACCTTTTTTTACCAAATCTCAAGATCAATTCATTTCTTTCAGAAGGTGATAATCTAAATTTGTTAACTTGTCTGAGACATTAATCTGAGTTTATCAGAAGAGATAATATTCAGACATTACATCAATTTTTTGTCGGGTAAGGACCTAACATTTTCTTGACTGTTGTGTGTTATCCACTCGCACGCAGTGTCCGTATAATTCTTGTCGTCCTTTGTGTACCTATAGTAACCAAATTTTTCATAAAACTCCCTATATTTGTCAGGATGTACATTATACATACTCAGGTATTCCTGCCATGGGTGACTAAAATTTATGTGACAATTTTCTTTATTTTCCATAGATATATTTTGATATCCAGGAGTTTTTAAATCGTTATTTCATATTTATACTTTGACATTTGTCAAATTATTCAATTAACCTTAAAAATTTACCTGATAATAATATAGAAATATGTATGTTAAGTGTCATTCAAAAATGACAGAGGACGAGATTTTTATGTCAATTTGTAAACTTTTGGTCAATCCGAGATTTGAGGAATGGAATACAAAATCAGTTAGTTTTGCATTAATTTTGGCTCTGGGTTACAATGGAGTAGAATCAAGACGTCTGATAATTGAAATATTGGACAAATTCTATCAATGGTATGTTAAAACAAATAGTGATAATTATATACCATTACGCAGTACTGAGAAGATGTATAGCCAAAGAAATATTATGCGAATGATTGGTTATGTTAAAAATATAGATGAATCAAAAATTACTCAAGATAAAAAAGGAAATCACCGACTTGCTTTAGTCAGTTTGAACGATCTATGGAACGTAATAGATACTGCAAATTATATTGATAGTATCGAACCCATACCATTATGGAAAAGATTGATCCATCTAATCAGATGGATATAACAGTTTTATGAATTGAAACTGTTTTTGATCAAACGATCCTGCGGCGATCATTAAATATTTTTAAAACCGTTTCTCCTCCATCAATAGGGGGCACACCTTGGACATATATCATATTTACACATAGTACAATGATATGACATAGAGGTCCTTTCAATTGTTCCACATATATCACATCGGTATCCATTAGTATATATATATATATCGCGATCATGATAATAATTCCGTAGTTCTTCTACAGACATCAACACTAGATCATGTGATTTAGCACATTTCATTGAATATTTGATAAGTCAACCATTATATTATCACAAAAATTCAAATCAATTTTATTGTTAATGATGTCAATTAAAGATTTGAATCATCTCAACCAAGTATATAGTATATAGTATATATGTTCACTTATGATTGCGGTTTCTTTTCTTAGATGAAACTGTTGATGTGTTCATAAAATCACCTAAGGTTGGTTCTGATGGACGTTGGGATACATATGTATCATGATAATCAAATCCACGATGTAGTGTATTTTGTTTGACAAAATTTTCCATCGACGAATATCCGGCGGCAGCGAGACATTTCCTTCCTTCCTCAATCTGTTTTTGAGTATGATCAAATACATCCAATTTGATCTTGAAAATGGACGCAATACCCTCTGCTGCCGGGTGATCAGCTGTGTACTTTTGACCTGTACTAGGATCCAGTAAGAGTTGAGGATAAAGTGTCTCTGTTTTCTTAAAAATCTCAACAATATCCTCTTTTGATAACTGCTTCTTTGTTGTCATTGACTTAAATTGGTAATTTGATTTATTATGTCCAAAATTAATTAATCAATTTTATTTACAAATTAAGTGTAATAAACCCGTATATGTATATATTTTTAAAATATATACATATGGTTCTAATTTTTGTTTAAATTTCTCATAAAATGCTTAGTTTATTGCCCAATTGGCCGCCACAATTGACCAATTTAATTTATCTCTGTATTTTGCAGTGATTTTATCAGAAATATAACGTAATGACAAATCATCCCATTTTTCTTCTGTTACGAACTTATTGACATCATAAGTATAATCTTCCCAGTCATCAATACCATCCATAAGGGTTTCTTTTCACAATTTGGGATAAAAACAATTTGTATAAATATACAAATCAATTTTTCACTTTAGAATGAGGAGATCTTTGCAACATGGAGGTTATATACATAATATTTACCAAGATAACCGCAAGAAATTGACAACATTTAATACAGACAGTTATGAAATTATATATAAAATTGCGGTTGACCCAGAATGCACCACATACAAAACCAAAATGGTCGTTCACATACCGTTCAAGATTGATGCTGATAATATATTTATCCAAGGAGACGCAAAAGATGCTAAAATTGAATATTTTAGTGATCAGGGAATCCACAAGCTAAGTTCACAGGTAGTGTGGTAATCACTCAACATCATCCCAAAGAGGTACCATTAATCAATCCTGATGATGGATCTATGGAAAGATATGCATCATCTGAGCAATTTGAGATCACGTTTAAGGGTCATTTTGGAGATTCAACCAGATTGAAGAACGGTGATATAGTATTGATGAAGGATGATATGCAAATAACTTCTGATGAATTGATCTATATCATAGATCATGATAAGTTAGAAGATATATACATCCATGAGCCAATTAAAACTTATGATCCTGATAGATATAATAACGTATACAAATATGCAGGTCATCAACGCAATACACGACCATATATATTTCACTCAAAGATACGATTAAATTATTCGGAAAAGGGACATATGAGAAAATGTTCGATAAATATTCGAATTTATTGAGTGATTGTAAAAATTATGGACAACAGAAACTAAATATATTTGATAAGATAATCAATCAGACCATTACAGAAGGATTGTGTAATGTTGTTTATTTAGAAGCAATTGGCAATGAAAATCTCGACGTTGAGCAATATTTTGATACATTGGTCAAAGGACCAATTATGAAGGCAATAGAAAATGTTGGGCAATTGAAAACACCTAAATATGTAAATCCGTATACCAAACAAGATGTAAAAAGAAGGCCTTAGATGAAGCTTATTACAAGAATGTTATGTATCCTATGAATATTAAATTACATCCCGATGAGCTGGAATTTTGGTTCCAATTTATCGTGATGGAAAAGGTCATATTTATTATCAATGGGTCGAGTTGGGAACCGGTTATCAATTTTATGTTGATACAGGAACCCATTCTGTATCTGGTATGTCATTGAACTATTTTAATACAATATACTTGCAAATGTGTCCTGCACAACGTGATCTCATAAAAGATGCAATTTTAGATGTTAAGACACGGGGACAGTTTTTGTGGTATCGGTGGTATTTCACAGTGTACTCAATATGGATATGTGGAGTTAACTTTCAGATTTAAAGATGCACCCAATAAGGGTATTTTCACGATTGATTGTCAAGTTGCGGACACAACTTCATATGATTTGTTGATTGGTGATGACAACAAACCTGGGTCACATCTAAAACCGTCTAACATGAAACACTTATTAACAGATAATAAGATATTTCTAAAATATGAACCTTGACAGTAAAACTCATTAGGATAAATTAAAGTATAGCCCAATTACATGTACAAATGCCCAAAACCTCCAACACGGCGAACTTTCCCATTGCATGGGATAATTGCACCAGATCCCCATCCTGTGTTGTTCATTTCATATTCGGCCCATTGACTGACTACGTCCCACGCAACCGTCTCCGAGGATGATTCTAAATAAATCTCTTCATTTGTGGAGCACCAATACTCAACGAATTCGATGTTAAATTTATACTTCATATTATATCATAAATGAAGTTATGAAATAATATAAATGAATGAAATCAATTTTATAAACATATTTGAGACATATAACATGAACTGAATTATCTATATGGAGATCAAATGCAATATTATGGAAAACAAGATTTTGAATCGCTTCAATTCTTTATTTACTTTGTACCAGGCAATGGATTTCTCTCGACAAAAAGATATTAGTTATATTGAAGTCATTGAACAATTAATTGAGCAAATACAGCGATCAACTAATGTGGATGATATGTTAACAATCATACCTGAATTCAGATCTTATCACATTGGGGAGAAAAATGAATTGAGCTATGTAACATACCATTCCCAGGAATATTTAAATATTATCAAAAAGTGCATTTTGGCATATTTTGAAAAATTAACACAATGTGAACATAATCAAGATGTTTGTACAGACTTGAGACAATTAGCAAATGTATTGACTACCATTTTACCCAAGAATGAGATCTGGCAAAATCTCCGAAATAATGAATTTGAGACATTATCTAAGATATTAGATTTGGAAAATCAGGGTATTTTCATATTTAATCCAGAAACTCAACAATATGAACAAAATTGTACGATTATCACAACTATTTCACAATTAAAACAACGGTTATCATTTTATTGTAAACCTGATATCTGTGTATTATTCAATCATAACGGGCATTGGAGATGTTTAGTTATACGTAATAATTTAGCAATTTATTCAGATGGAATCATTGGTAATATGTCTGGATATACGACACAAATATGTGATGTTGTATCTAATCTCACAGGACATCCTATTCGGACACAATATTATACATGCACAGAACAGAAAGATAAAAGAAGGTGCGGACTGTATGCTTTGAGAACGGCATTGTTTAGTATGCAACAATCATCGTCGGATTTTGAGATATATTTTCACAAACTTGAAAGATTAGAATGTATTATACAATATATTGAAGAAAAAATAATCAGAAATATCATTAAAGTTGATAGATTTAAGGACAATGAACCTGAAAAATACCAGGAAAAAATGGTGAAATGTTTCGTTTTTTATGGTTTACTTAAATATCAAAGACATTTCAATGAGAAAAATCAGATAAATTTGGAAAAATTGTGTGATACATTGACGGAAAAACATATATTTATTAATTTCAGATACCTGTCTGACAATTATTGTCATATTATTGACCTAGCTAAATATAAGCACGTCGTCATAGAAATGAATAAGTATCTGCAAAATATCCAATTTAAAAGAAGTTTCTGCGAGAAACTGTTAACCATAAAATTGGAAAATGGGCAAAATATGTGTGATATGCTCAATAAGTTCCCATCCGGAACAATCTCTTATAGTGATTTTATGCGATATAATGAAACAATAGGGAACACATTAATAAGAAAAAAAAATCGTTTGCGAGATCTCTGTAAAATTTGAATTGGTGTATGTTTATTTATTTTCTGAACCAAAATATATCATGCATTGTAAGGTTTATATTTTGTTGCCCAGTGAAATTTATTATGGCGGAGTGAAAGATATTGTGCAATATGTTGAAAAACTTATGAATAGTGAGGAATTTGTGAGACACATTGAATATTCATACTCCTATGATGGGTATGATTTTGGTGGGCGTTATGATGGATTAATGAAAAATTTGATGGTAGTTGTTATACTTATGATTTTTATCGAAGCGAACAAGAGAGGATTCTCGATAATTGCGCCAGAATTGATCGTTTTACAGATTTTCTCAAATCTGACCTGACCGACAATGTCACCATGATTTATTCATATTTGACCAAACAGTAGCTACTTACAGTCACGAGGATTTTCTTGCCAAATTACTGGAGACACCTAATGAATATATTGCTTACATTGATTACCATTGTTAAAATAATTGATTCACTACATATAATCGAATTGTGTACAATTATTGTTAATGGATTACAATAATTGTACACACACTCAGCAACAAGTGATCGGCTTATTCAACCAGCTTTTTCGGCAACCATTTGCCGAAAATTATGGTCATGTGAGATTTTCTAAAATCTCATGGCCTCAATTTGGACCACTCGAGTTTGATATCAATAAATTATCCATCACTGAAACATCGGTAGATATTATACAAAATTACCAAAATATCAATGTATTATTTTGAGACGTTACCAAAGGGGAGAAATATTGCACTATCGGATGTGGTAATAAACCACTCGCTAATTGTGGTGGATATGGTTTTGTAGATGAACAGGAACAAATCGACTATCATTTAAACATCATCATACCGGACACTACACGATTAATCCAGAGCCATCATACAACCCAAGTATTGTTGGGTTTTTCTCTGAACAACGATTTGGAAGTATACCTGATCATTCTTTTGTTGAGATTCATGTCGAGGGAGTATTCTTGAGTGGGACAGAATTATTGTATACTGAACTCAATCGATTGTTGGAGAATGACGGGAAAGTGTTCGTTGACGGTATTCATATTATGACAAAATGCGATCACACATTGACAATAATGAAAGGTGTCGTTATAGATGATTTTATACATTGATAAGTATTTGTCCTGTGAAACTCATCTTTGAGATAAAAATTGAACACAATTATTTATCAGATTCTAATTCAATTAATAGAAATGAGTACCCAATCGTATCAATGTGCTGTGGAAACGATGATTTCTTTCGGACAATATGTCTGGTGTGGTAATGGTACCTCCCCGAGTGGTGCGGGTTTTACCTTATCTAAAGTCGATCCAGCACTACTCGGTTTTTCTGCGAAATATGTGGGTGATCTATACGGCGACCTTAACTCTTATCTCGTGACATTTGTGATTAGAATGAATCACACACTTGCACAGGAAACTGAACATATTGAGATGTTTTTACCGAACGGATTTTTATTTGGATATAATGTGGGGCACATTTCCCATGGTGTTTGGATTACGTCGAAGAAGATTTCACCCAGTTTGTTAAATCAAACAGTGACTATTAAATTTGGACGATATCTTCCGCAGACAGATAGTGATCGCCAACGGTTACGCAGACCCACATTGGGTGTCATTTATGAAGCACAAGTTGTTATGCAGGCGCCTAAACAATATGAAACAGAAACGTGTTCTATTTGTTTGGATCAGGTTAATGATGTTAAGAATAAGTATTTAACACCTTGTGGCCATTTGTTTCATTTAGAGTGTATTTTTAATTATCTTGAAAATGATAGTAAGTTATTCGAGATTCCAGCCAGATGTTTAGATCGTTGTTGTTTATCACCAAAAATCAAACCATTTGATTGTCCAGTTTGTCGTCAGCGAATTATTAATAGTTCTATTCCAATGGTATAAGATACTGACCTCTTTTACTTTAATGACCTTTGATCATCCAATTCACAATTTGTGAATTGGGATTATCCGTATCAATCAGACATCACATGAAAGAGATATAAATTGAGCATATTATTCCTCGTCAAACAATTTATGTAAAATTATCTTTCATAAATCAAATATGTTTTATGAATGAAAAATTTATTGATTTTTGGACAAGTATTCGATTTTTATATGTTAATACACATTTACCTTGTTCCAGATATGAATTAACTCAACGACCCATAGTTTCTTATGATGATTATTTACCTTTGGTAAATAAAGAAAATCAATTCAAAATCGAAAATAATCACCTTTATTTGCCTGTCGTCAGGTATGAAAAATATGACTATGCTGATCCCAGGCAGACATTATCAGGTCAAAACAGATACCATGGGCATTTTTTCTACTTTGAACCGCAATCGCACATTATTTTAGATTTGGGCCAGACAATGTTTTTCCCAAGTAAAAATACTTGTGCCCGGTGGCTACAACAATATTATGATCCAAATAATAGCCTGGATTCTCTCAGTCAGTCATATATTGGTGGTTCTTATGAAAATACTATACAACAACTGATTGATGACTATATCAAAAACCCATCTATTCACAATAAAAAAGATCATGATTATGCTGAATCACTAACAATTCGCCCACAATTTACTGATATGATGACTAATTGGAATAAAACACATAATGAACCATGGTGGAATAGTTTATACACAAGTCAAAAATCTGTTGCACAAACTGATTATTACTCACCTGATATGACCACTTGAAGTATTTTCAAGAAATTATTGCCCCTTTTTACGACGATTTTCCACATGAGCCAGAAAAAATTAAAACACATCATATGTTGTCGAATATTAAATCTGGCGATAAATTTACTATCACCGCATTATATCCCTCAATTAGACTCAACCCGGAGTCTTTCAATTGTATTTGTTATAATCCAGGTGCAAATGATCATCTGGATCAATACATTTGTTTATTGGGATTAAATGCCCAATATGATACTTTTATATTTCAACATGAAATTGGACATTTTCGCGCAATTACAGAGATACTTGATCTAAGAGTTAATCCTCATCAACATTTGCATGAGATTCCACTAACCGATAGACAAGATTGTTTATTTCAACGTTTCATCAATCCTAAACCACGTATTGATAGAAACATATTCAAACATGTATATGACCCTCTATTAACAACAATATGGTTTCCTGTGGACGGTTTATTAACAGGTCAAGATGGACACATCAAATTAGTTAATAACATACCTTCTGGTATAATTTATTCATAAATTATACATTACAAAGTGAAATTTATTCGAAGAGATGAATATAGTTTTACCATACAGGACACACTAATTCACCAAAATTGGAATCCTGTTTGTTTACACAAGTCCACAAACCTGTTTGTGGTTTGCACAAATAGTGTTCTATGTTACTAAGTTCTTTATTATTTGGACATATACGCGAGACACATGTATTGACACATTCAGGCCAAGACATATAAATAAATTCAGTGCATCTTCCAATCATACACATCAAGTGAATAGGTAGATAAACACGGTGTCGTTAGCTCATATTGATTGACGTCACATAAATAACATGTTGTTCCACATTTAAGTGTCTTACCCTTATCACTGCGTAAATTAGTAAAACATTAACTACCTTGACCATCACAAAATTCTGGTACATCGCACAGACCGGTTGGTGGACGACAGACAAAACTTGATGATTTAAATCGATCCAGCGGACAACTTGCACAATCTATCTGAGGAGCTTTATTTTTTTCTATTTTTATTATATATAATAAAATGGACGATAAAACAAGGATTACTCTGGATATTGCCGGTGGAGTTTTATGCATTTGATCGGTGATAATATGGAGTTATTTGTTAATATAGTTAATACCGTGACTCGCAAATGTGATTTAGTTGTCGCTAAACTTGGTACAGATGGGAAAGGACCTGGGTATGATGGTTATAATGTAATGGTGCCTCTGGGTCTAAGTAATAATGAAGTACACTGGATTTTCAAAGATAAAGACGATCATCGCCATAATCCTTATACATACAAACTACAGAAACCCCATTCGCACCAATTTTGTCAATCTCATTCACTATTGATGGCCTATCGCTTCTGTAAAGGGGAAACATTAACAATTTCTAAATTACCAGCACCGGATGTTCGGCAACAGGCGTATCAACAATTGTTGACCTTCTGGCAGCTCCTTATCAAACAATTAACAAAAGATGGTAAACTGTCTGAAATCAACATAATGGTTAAAGACATCATTGATACATTAATAGTTGAAAATCTTGATCAAGAACACGATTTTGAAGAATTAATTCAGGAAATTGGGCGAGAGTTTGCTAAAAATGTAGATATTAGATACATATTAAATATACTCAAATCAGATGAAGCTATGGATTATTGTCCACATTGGAATTGAGTTGTTCTATCTAAATAGATAAACCTTATGAATTCATCTATTTGGATGAAGAGGTATTGGTGCGTTTATTTGATATATTTATACTAAAAATATATCATATCAATAAGGGTATCTCAAAATAACTTTGATGAAGATAACTTGGTAGACTTATTCACTGATATCTGGGAACATAATACATTATTAAAATCATCTGATAAATATAACAGTATTATTTTACGATTTGTTTCAGACCAATGTAATAATATGCAACAATTAAAAAGATTATTAGACAAATATAAATTACAATTTGGGAGCACAACATTTGTAACAATATATGTTGATCACTTCCAGCACCCTATTTGTACCTTATCGACCCCAATTATTACTTTTTTGCATAATAATAGACAGCGCATTACTATGTATTGTCATAATCAAATTGCATTTATGAATAATCTTCAAGAAATAATTGAAATGTGGTGTGAAAATGCTGAGGCACGTTATGGTATTTTCAATGTGACACATGATTAACCATATGTTACAAAGTTCACACAATTATGAGTATATTTTCATCCAAATGAATAGAGATTGTGACTTTATCTATTTAGATGTGTTACACCGAATTATTCAGGTGAGTTTTCGTCAATATAAGAATCTAATGTCGCATCAATATCCTCATCCCATTTAATACGACATAATGGTATCTCATGATTTTCAGCCCATTTATTTTTAATTTGATCTCTCAAACAAGCTTCATGATAATGATCAAGGGTTTTATGAAAATAAGGTACATACTGATAGTGTTGTATCCCATCATATTCAATCAACAATTCCTGACCATCATCGAATGAAAGTAAATAATCATAATAGAGTGATTTTTTGTGTTTTAGACCTTTGTATGTAACTTGTTGTTGATATGTGATATTATTCCGAATACACCAGTCCAAGATTTGTGCCTCACCCATTGAGTATCTGTGTGTATAATTGGCCGCATCATAAGATAATCGTTGATATTCAAAACCCTTTACAACTTCGAAAGTTTTATCATCTTTCTGGACTAATCCCAACTCTAAAAATTTATTGAGAATTGAGTATGTTGTCCAATTGTTCTCATCATATTGTTTGATTCCAAATAATCTACTATAATCTGCTTGTCTTAGATGGGGGTTTTGTCTGATAATATTATGTGCTTCTTCTGTTAGTTCTCTCCACCATTTTTGAGCAATATTGTGAATCTTTTTTTGTTTGATAGTTTTATCCTCTGTTGATAACGTGTTGTAATATGCTTCAATATGATCTCCGTGAAGATTAACTGTTGATTTCCTGGCTTTACTACGTTGCGTAACTTCATATTGTCCTGAAGAGTTAAAACTGACTTTTTGTTGGTCTGGATTATGCTGTCCGAGGGATAATTTCTGGATAATTTGCCATTCAGGATAACCATTCTGTTTTTTGAGTGTAGCTAATTTGAGCAAATTATGCTTATTATGTGGTCGGCAAGATGCCATACGTTTCATACATTGAATGACATGCTCATGACATTCGATTAAGTGTGATTGTGACATTCTGAGTGAATGGAACACGTATGATAACAAATTAGTCAAATCAATTTTTAGCATTTACGTTCATGTGCGAACTGGTTATTTTATGTGAGATTAGATTTCTTAATTTTTCTGAATTGTTATTCAGATTGTTTACATATTATTCCACTCAGGGAATTGAGTTAATTTGTAAGTACCAATGATTTTGGGAAAAATTCCTTTGCATAGTCCCTCATATCTCTATTGCCCATGGATTTGTTACATATTGAACAAATTGGCCGTAAATTTTCTACAGTCGTTGGACCACCCTTACTTTCCGGAATGATATGGCCGGCTTCAAAATCAAATGGGTCTATTTCCTTTTCTCCACAACAATAACATTTGCCAGTATTTTGACCATATTTAAACCATATGGCACGTCTGAGAGGTTTGGGTATTGTTTTCCGTGATTTTGCTGTATTCTGACTTTTTTTACATTGGACCGCTACTGGTTTTTTATTATCCATAAATGATACAGTACTTTTGTTCGGTTCTTGTGAGTTATTAATCGGGGAAATTTTATCCCAGCATGTTCGCTGGGATATCTGGACGTTGAGATTTTGCGAGGAAACCTCACGCCGTTCCGGTTCGAAATTAACACGTTCACTTGGTGAATAATTGTGTATGATGTCGATATTTTCGTATTTTTTGACAAGTGATTCGAGTAATTGGATTATTTGACGACAATATAATATATTGAGTTCCAACAATCGAAAGTTTGTCATTTTTTGGTATGTAGATGTCATTGTAAATATGGCATCTTGATTGCAAGATAAAATTAAATGATTATATCCCATAATATCAGGGGTATAAAGGAGTGGATCACTCATCCAAATGAAGAATATCCTATACATCATTACTCTAAAATGAAGGTCTATGAGCAATTTTATGTAATTTGTACGATAACTATCGTCGATTGATGACAGTTGGTCGGAAATTATATAATTTGGATCAAATGTATCAAGACAGTTTATTATCAATAATTGACTGTCTTGGTGCATTTGATCCAAATATGTCAAATTAACGAATATATCTGGTTTCGATTGTAAAAGATGCATTTGAAAACTAAGTGTGTCATGTTGGCTTCTCCACACGCCAGAAGAAGGGATAAAAATTGAGTCATCGTTAAAGGTATTTATATTCAATACATTATATTCTATATACTCACTCCAGATATCAGCATCTTTCCGATTAGGGAAGATATCACATATTCTATTCAATATAGTGAATAGACACCCCAGAGAAAATATCATCTCGTCTTTTATTTGCTTATTATATTTACAAAAATGTAGAATATCTTTTTTTTGGATGATTATTTGGGTGACAACTGCGCGAAATTTCTCTATCAATGTATTGGGTAATGTAATCTGTGACATATGATGAATATATGTTTTGAAAAATTGATTTTGTTTTTCAATTTTTAATGTAAATAATCTCACAACAATATGTTATCACAAAGGTTTGAGAAAACTATCAAGGAATTATTTTCAGAAAAAATGAAAACAAAAATTTATGAAGATAAAAGAAAAGATTTACCTGAACCTTGGTGTTTGACGAATTCATATAACGGTATATTTGGCGTGCTGAGATACATACATATGTCTATGTTACACTTCGATTCACTTGAAGATGCGCAATCTCAAGACAAGTTTGGACAAGATTCAAACAATTACACTAATTTTATAGTGAATACACTATTTAATGGGCAAATGGAAAATAATGGATGGGATGATCCCGGTTATAGCGCTGCATACAAAGCATCTATTGTCAATAATCTTAAATATTTGGATTACATGACCCCTGAGGCACAACAATTTATTAATAGTTGTTTGGATGTATTAGATCCGATGTACATCTTGCCTGATATTTTTTTCGAGAAAATAAGCAATAAACGTTTGGGATCAATGTGTCAGCTCGGAGCTATATTAACATTACATTTTAATCGAATGATGCAAAAAATCCATTTTGTCTGGAAACAGCAGCCAGCATCATATTTCCAAGATACCAGCAAGTTCGATTTACTTGCCAAGAAATATCAAATGAATTATACACCGATGAACCATTTTACCACGAATATTGGACTTATTGATCAAATGTTTGAGAGACCATCAGATGATATTAAGACACTAATTAAAATGTGTGAAAAGTTGATAATTCAATACAAGAATATCAAGTTGATTGATGACTCTATTGTAGTCGTCACCCAACCACAAGAAATACCGAAAGAACAAACGAAAAATAAATACACATATGAAGAACTTAACAAATATACAGTAGTAGCACTAAAACAGATGTGTTTTGAGCAAAAAATCGATACTAAGGGCAAGCGTCTTAAAGCTGACTACATTAATTTACTATTAAATAAATAAATGGTCCTCTTAAATGCCATGTATTATTACTTTGAGTATTTACACAATGTGTGGTGCATTTTAAAAATTTGATTACAATAATGTGTTTAATATTCCGACATTATAATATTTTAAATGTCTGGGAAAAATGTTAAGTGTTTGGCCATGACCTTAAAACCGGCTAATAGTAAAAGAGCAGTGGAAGAAATTAGTCGATGTACTCGTTATGCGTTGGAAAATAGTCGATTTTGTGGTAATCACAAGAATTTGCATGAATTGACCGATGAGCAATTTGAGAATAACACGAAAATATGTCGTCAATGCAAAAAACATAAGTATTTTAGTGATATGAGTTATAAATTGTGTGATGATGATCGAGATATTGGTGTCGAGAAAAGGGCACGTTACAGGGCGGAGAGGGTTGTGTATCAGCCGTGTATGATATGTGGTTTCACTGGCGGAAATGAGCGTAAATATCCAAATTATTGTAATAAACATCTCACTGATGGATACAAAGCCGATATTGAACAACATGGACTGAAATGGTGTAAGGGCATTATTAGGGGATGTCCAAATCCAGAGTTACCACAAGATTATCCGTATGAGAAGTGTGAAGTATGCCGTCATAAGGAAAATCTACAGGATCAAAAACGTAGTCAAACTAAACTGGAAGAATCATTCAAGCAAGTAAAAGATACAATGAAATGTGTCAAGAAGATACAAATCCAAATCAAAGATGTACGAGAAGAAATACCTAATAAAACTGAACCAGACTTAAGTCAAACCCAAGAGAACGCCCCTCCAAGATGTCCGAAAAAAATACAAATCACGGTTAAGTCAAAACCTGACGAAGTCATCTGTGACTCAGTTACAGAAAAACAATCACTTTCAGTTTTACATGATAAAGATTCATTGCGATGTGTTTCGAAATTGACAACAAAATCTGATTTTGAACATATTTATTTGATAGAGGGAAACTTTTACAAAATATGTTCATCGCCAAAACACCATTGTCTTCATCCATTGGAAGAATTTTTCTGAAAGGAATAGAATACTATAATCAGAAGAAAACAGTAGGTGATGATATACAGGATATTCTTGTATATATGAAAAATCATTTTATGATTAGACGTCAATGTCAAGTAATACGTGATCATCAAAAAATACAAGATCAAAAAAGAGAATGTTCTGGGGAAGATACTCTGTATTTAGAAAAACGACTAGAAGCGATTGACTACATAGATCTGGATCCTGAATCACTCAGAGTATATCGTAAAATGCATCCTGAACAATCTGTTAGAGCATATCGTGGATCCATAAAAAGTTCTGATCGGAAAATATGTGAGTGCCGTCGTTCAGCAAAAAAAAGAGAGATACCTTATGAACTCACATATGAGCAATCAAAGAAATTAATTAGTGGTAATTGTTTCTATTGTGACTGTTTACCAACGAAGTGTAAATTTCATGGAATTGATCGCCTAGATCATAATGAATGTTATATATTTAATAATTGTGTGACATCTTGTTGGACGTGTAATAAGATAAAGAGATGTTATGATCCATATGTATTTCTTGACATGTGTGAACATATTTTAACCCATCTACAAAAATTCAACGGGGTATTACATTCACGACTGTTCACTAATTTTAACACTGGGAAGTCTGTGAGTTTCATGTATGATGAGTATATATGCAGCGCAAATAAGAGAAAATATGAATGGTCATTATCTATGGATGACTTTACAAATATTATCAAACAAGATTGTTATTTGTGTGGCAAAATGTCAAATGATGAACATACTAATGGTATTGACCGATATGATAGCACAATCGGATATGTTATGTCAAATGCTCGACCTTGTTGTGGCACTTGTAATTATATGAAAATCGACATACAGTATGATATATTCATTGAGAAATTAACACGAATATATACTAATCGCGAGTCAATTTTGTCGAAATTGAATGGGATAGACATATAGATAAGTAGGTTTTGACTGAATGATTAATCCGTGATCAAAGTTCCCGTATGTGGGAATTTACCATTCCAATATTTTATTTTCATCTAAATAACAGATAAATTCACAGAATTTATCTGTTAATTGTTTATTTTTAGATGTACTGGTTCGATATGTTACTCCGTCAGTCTCTGTTTTTTTCTCATATTCAAAATAATCTCCGCGTGTCTCACTTGCTGAGATATAACGACAATATTTTGGTAATTTATCGATTCCTGTCTCTGGTGGTGGCATATTAACTGAATGTTTGTACGAAACATTTTTCCCATCACCAACGTTAAGTGGATCTATATTTCTCTCTTCTGGAGGAAGATATTGATTAAATGGGTCCTCTACTTGTGCTAATTTGAGAATTTGGAAATATGATTCATATAGTTGGTTACCTTCTTCTGTTAGTTGTCCGTTGATACACCGATTTTCGAACCACTCTGGTTTTTCCGCCATTAAATCCCTCAAAATGATTTTTGCTTCGTTTAGTTTCTGTAGTAGTGTGAATTTTTTGCTTTTAGTTGTCTTTTTTCGGAAGACTCTCTCTCCATTAACTTTGATTACAACTTCAAAATATGAACCCATTTGACCATATTCTGGATGATATTCGATATTTGTTGGAATACCATCAGGCTCAAAACCACAATCTTCAGGTAATTTTAAAGTTCTCTTTCTTTTCTTTTGATTCCAATTTTGTTGTGTTTGTGAGGCTAATCGCAAATTAGCCTTGCGATTGTCTTGTGGGATACGATTAATGTGATCAATGTATAGTTTACCATCGAATGAGTGGGCCATTATCTGTTGATGAATATAATTTACTGTTTTGTGACCATCTATCATAAGTATATGACCAATATAATGATTAACGCGACACCAAGAAATATCTTTGATTTTTGAGTAATCATCATAATCAATAATAAACGGCATATTTTTCATTACTCCATTTGTTTCTGTGCTAATAACTAAGACAAGGTATGTTTTGTCCTGGAAATCAACAATAATTTTATTTTTGAAACATTGGTTGCATATGACAGCTTGGTCAGGTATTTTCTTCTTGATTTGGATTTTGATCTTTCCTTCAGTCATTGGTTTATGATAAATATAACACAATATTTATCATAATACAAGGCACTATAAAAATCAATTTTATCAAAAATGGGTAAAATAAAATATAATAATGTTGTTTTTCCTTTAATTTGAGTATGCGAGCCCACCCCAGTGAGCTATATTCCACAAGTTTCCTTGTGGGTTGGACTATACCTTGAGCTCCACTTATTACTAAGTGAAACCCGCTTCCATCTAGTCTCTGAACCTTCTTCTCTTCTACAAGAGAAGCTTGGCTGCGGATTGTCCAATCCTTCATATTTTTACTATTGGATTCGGTAATTAGCCGAGTTCCTCTTATGAATTGCTTCACAAGAGTAGTAATGAAGGCTTTAAGGAGTTTCCCGCAATTTGAAAGCGTTGCCCAATTAACTTGGACTAGGAGATTATATTGACTATTTGAAAATAGCCCTGGATTATTACACACTTTTTCCCAATTAGTTAATCCAGAACTAATTAGGGTGTCTCCTGTTTGGTACAGGTGGGTGAAACGATATTCACGTTTATACCAGACATTATACGGAGGACGTTATAATTAACAGCATAGATCCTGACGCGCGCAGTGGTGACACCGATTTGGCCGGTCTCAGGATCGAGTGCTTGGAATGTTCCAGGGTGAACAGCGAACTGGAGGGTGGCATTGTCGATACGAGAGAAGTTGACTGTGCCAGAAGGTTGGTGTTCCTCGGGTTTGAGTCCGAATGAGTAGACATTGATACCTTCAGAGAGAGATCCAGAGCTGTGGTGTTGGAAGAGTTGGACAAGGTTGAAGTAGGTTCCTTCGCGTCCAGCAAAACGATCGTGGCCATTGAGTTGGAGCTTGGCATAGATCACAGGGTTGCCGAAGGTTGCACCGAGAGATGCTCCACCGGTAGTTGAGAAGTTGCCACCAACGCCACCGAAGTTAGGAGCATCATACATAGCGAAGGGAGTCTCGACCACATTGAACGCATCGATTTGGTAGTTAGACCATTGGTTGCTGACACGGCCTCCAGGAGTGCCAATGTGAGAATCCTTTTGGACAACCCAGATGAGTTCCTTGCTTGGGTGGTTGAATGAGAGACGGATCTTGTTGCTTGTGTTGCTGATGGATTCCTCACCAGTGTACTGGAGTTGTTCGATCAGGTACTCGTGAGATACTTGGGCGAAGCGGCGACGTTCATCAGTGTCGAGGTAGATGTAGTCAACCCAGAGAGAGCAAGATTGGAGATGTTGGTTCTTGATGTTAGGATCGATTGAGCCGGAATCATCAACCCAGAGGAGCTCGATGGGGCGGAATTCCATGTTGATCTTGACCTCGTGATATTGGAGAGCGATCAGAGGGAGGGCGAGTCCAGCATTACGGCAGAACCAGAATTGGAGTGGAATGTAGAGAGTTGTACGTGGTTTGACTTGGTTGTTGAATGTGCAGAGATCAAGGGTCTTACCAACCATCTTGTTGTAAGTGGTGCGCATTCCGAAGGGGAGAGTGAGAGAACTCCAGATTTGGAGCCAGTCTCCGAATTGACGATCGATACGTTGGCCACCGATTTCGAGCTCGGCAACACGGATCAGGTGGTGACCCACTTCATCAGTCCAACGTCCGGAGACGGTAGGATCGATTTCAGGGAGTTCCACTTGGAGGTAAACACGATGAATCAGATCGCCGTTACGTGAGATCAGGGCGGTAACCTTCTTGCCGAAATCAGGGTTACCCATAAAGGTCTGTTCAATTGACTCCATCGCGAAGTTAGTGTGGCGACGATAGACGACTTTGAAGTAAGTGATTTGAGGATTACCCGTGAGGTAGATATCCTGTGCTCCATAGGCTACTAGTTGCATTAAACCGCCAGACATGTTTTGTTGTTAATATAAATTATACAAATATTTTTTTTTTCCCAAAAATTAAAAATAAAATATATGCCTTAATTTAACATTTTGTTTCAAAGTTATGATGATAACATGGTCTATATTTTCAGGAATTTAATTTTGTTAAAATTGTTGTCATCAATGACAATATGTAGATCTAATATCTATTGAGGAAGTATGTCTTGAATTAAATAAACAAGTCACCGGACAGAATTATGATAACAGGATTATTTTCCAATGAAAAGGATTCACCAAATAGTTCCAGAAAACATGAAATACAGAATTTCCAATATAAATAAAATCATTATTGCCATAAAATGATCGTGTGACAATCTTCCTAGTCTGTGTATTCCAAGTTTTCTGCTTTGGTTTACTCTTTATGATGTGTGGTACTCCTTGTTTTTGATCTCATTTTCTGTGTGCTCACCTCTTGAACCTAAGAGACCTGAATTTTGTCTTCATTTTTGATAAAATGGTGACTATTACTCTTCAACTTCTGAAAACATTATTGCCAATCATCGCATGATTGTTGAGTTTCATCAACAAAAATAATATCAGGATTATCTACGTCGGGATTATTTATTGTATCCATGTCAGCCACATCGATTTCTCCACGTAAAACGCTATTAACTGTAGATCTTATAGATTCAACACATGCCAGATCACGTTCACGTAATTTCTGTGAGTTCGTTCTTATAGCTAAGCCGAAATCGTTTAATACTAATTTAATACCCTTTGATGTATTATCGTACAATATATTAGGTGGTCGAATATCACGACTAACAAAACCGGCTGAATGCATTGTTCGAACCAACGATTCAATATCATCAACCAATTTAGGTAAATCCGGATGTTTGTTTACAATTAGCTCAGTAAATGTACCATCATAATATTTTTTAATAATAACGCCAGAATTATCCCTAATACACATTGTTTCAACATGTGCACCAATACCTAAATCTGATAATCTTTGTGTTATATTCATCTCATTAATAGTTGGGTTAAGACAAAATTGATCTACGTCTTCAGTTAAAGGTATAACTTTTGAAATATAATCACATTTATCCCCTTTACATGTGTGATAATTTATTGAATATGCTCCTTGTTCTTTAAGAGGGTCTCCCCTACGAAATTGATCACATTCATCAGTAAATTTCCGATTTTTCATTCCTTTGACAATAAGATGAGTCCGTTCACTTTCCAGAAAATCATTCGTCGGTTCGAAATTATCTAAATCCTCTGTTGGTTGGATTTGTGGTGCTGGTGCTTGTTGGTGATGTTGCTGCGGCAACAATTCCTCTCCTACATCTTTTTTCTCACGTTCAACTCTTTGTTTGTCTAATCTTTCTTGTTCCTCTCGTTTCTCTCGTTCTTGTCGTTCAACTCTTTGTTTGTCTAATCTTTCTTGTTTCTCTCGTTCTTGTCGTTCCTCTCGTTGTTTGTCTAATCTTTCTTGTTTCTCTCGTTCTTGTCGTTCCTCTCGTTTCTCTCGTTCTTGTCGTTCAACTCTTTGTTTGTCTAATCTTTCTTGTTTCTCTCGTTCTTGTCGTTCCTCTCGTTCTTGTCGTTCCTCTCGTTGTTTGTCTAATCTTTCTTGTTTCTCTCGTTCTTGTCGTTCCTCTCGTTCTTGTCGTTCCTCTCGTTGTTTGTCTAATCTTTCTTGTTTCTCTCGTTCTTGTCGTTCCTCTCTTTGTTTCTCTCGTTCTTGTCGTTCTTCTCTTTGTTTGTCTGATCTTTCTCGTTCTTCTCTTTGTTTGTCTGATTTTTCTCGTTCTTCTCTTTGTTTGTCTTCTTTTGGTGAAGCAGGTTTTTCTATGTCTTGTATTACCTCTGGTATCTTGGGTCGGGAGATCTGAAGTTTCGGTTTCGGTTTGAGCGGGAGTGCTTGCCTAGATGGTGATTCGATCGGTTTATATCTACTCATTAATTGATCTATATCTTCCACTTTCAAGTTTAATTTGTCATTTTTGATGACAAATACATATGTATTTGATGCCGGGACATATATATCATCATAATTATTGTGATATTGGAAGTTGCGACCACAGAGAATATAGTGTTTGAAATAATATTTTGAGGAAATTAGATCTTGATACACTTGATACTCTCCGTAATTTCCTGGTTTGTTGCTCTCACAAATTTTGTGAATTTTTAGTGCAGTTTCATAATCCCATATGGGAATGGTAATGAAGAATCCTAACGGTTTTTCTGACATTTGTAAAAATTCTAACAATTTCTGACCCATATTTTTCATAATTGTTTCATCGAACGGCGGATTAGCGAAATAAATACCTTCATTGAGTTTAATGTCGAAGAAATTGCCCACCGATCCGAAGTATTTTTCCAAATCATAATACAACGAACAATAAGATTGATACACGCGATTGAAACATGATCCGAAGAGCTCGAAATTGACAGCAAATAGACGTGAAAGACCCTCCTTAAAATCTGGAGACGCACCTAACTGTTGGTTGCCACCACCCATGAGTTGGTAACGGTAAATGATACAAAAATAGAGATTTAATTTATCAGGTTGGGGTAAATTTTCCTGCTCTGAATAATGTTTGTACCCTTGTTCCAAAATTTGATACACATGATCAGTACATGGTATTGATACACCACTGTATGTCAATAAGTGATTCTCATATGTTGTTTGTTGTGGTTGATCATCAAGTAATTTAACTAATTCATTAAATTGTTCTGATAAATATTGCCCCAGATTTAACTTATCAAGTAGCGGGTATACATTTTTTTCATCAAGTCCAAAATTGATTAGATCAGTAACTAATTGATCAACATTATAGATTCCTGTTTTATTGTATGGTATAACTGGATCATAAAATCCGATGTTTTTCCAACAGAACCGGATAATGGCCTCATTGAATTTTTTATGGTCTAATCTACGTTGTGACTGAGCACGACACAATTCATATAATTTGGTAACTAAATTCTCTATGATCTGTTTTCGTTTGATTTCTAATGATGGGTGTATCTGTGAAATGTTCCAGTCAGGGAGGATTGTGTTGTAATTATACATAGTAAATGGTTTATCGACTTCATCTGTCAAAGGTGTTTGTGTCTGGACGATTTCATATGGCGGTAATTTTTGCCAGACATAAAATGATCGTAATTTACTTCCATATCCACTCATATCTGCATAATTGATATCATTCACCCGTCTCATCTTTTTATCCAGATGAACTATTGTACCATCAACATACTGTTGACCTTCGACTAGGTACAAGTAAACAAACATGAAACCTTCAGGCGCCAAGTGATCATATGCTTTGTCAAGTGATCCCAAGACAAATCCTTGGTACCAACTATCAATATCAGGATATCTGATGATAGAATCCTCGTCCTCTTTAGAGTATGTTTCCAAGTCAAAAAATGGTGGACAAAATAAGACAAGATCATAATCATCCACAGGTAAATCTGCTGTTTCAAATCCGTCCTCAATCACGGCGAAATGATCTCTTTTTGTTGGTGAAACTAACATATTAACCATGTCTCGATAATGTGGGTGCAATTCCTTGTTTGGATCAACCCCAATATATCGATCAACGCCATATCCAATAGCAGCTAACAACCGATCACCCCATCCTGCGCAAATATCTAATATCTTTGTTGGTTTCAAAATGCTGTAAATAGCCATCAACACAGTAATTCTGAAATTATTGCAAGTTTTGAAGTGTTTATCCTCATACATGACTTCACGATAATAATTATAATCATCTAAATTTTCCAGTTTTTGTTTCTTTTTTGCGGCTAAGATCTCTGATTTATGTAGCGGCCAATAATTCTCTGGTATTTCGTAACCGACAAATTTACATTTCATCCGCACACGCTCAGTAAAATAATCTGTGATGTAGTTACATTCAGATGTGTTAGCCCAATTGTCTGCAATGATAATTGGTTGATTACCAAAGAGGGTAATTCTCGATAGCGCCTTTTGGATCGATGATGGCATTTGTCTTGTAATTGTGTATTTTGTTGATGTGATTGACGAAGTTAACCGTTTGAATATGACACTATTTAGGTTGTAATATGATTTATATAACGGGATGTCTGTTTCTTCGATTTTCCCCGATGATACGTATGGTAAGTGAGTGTATTCAAAATAACTATTGTATACGTTGGTTATGACCCATTGATAAAATCTACGTGAGAATGTTTCTATGAATGTCGGCTCGGTGGGGAAATAATTGTAATAATTGTCATAATTATACAGATAGACGAGTGGTTGAGCTTCATTTTTGATGTAAAAATCGAGTGTGAAAATCTGGAAGGCATCGATAGCGTTAGCCGGAACACGGATATATTCCTGAATTGTTTTAACGAACATGTCAGCAATATGACACATTTGTTGAAAAACGGTTTGAGCCAATTCTGTGAATATTGGTGAATTATTGGCCTTACATTGTGCAATTAAATTGCCATGGGTTGTGAATAATAAATCTGATGGATAGACATGATGAACGGCATCATTTTTGAAGTCATTGTATGCAAAAGGTTCTTCAGTGATTAATATCAATGCATCATTCCACAGGTCCCATTCGACATTTTTTAAGGGTGTGTCATACATACCAATCTTTTTCTTCGGAAGATTAAGAAAGTTTCGTGTAATTCCATTATTGTCAAATTTCGGAAATACCAGTAAAAAGGTCCGCAATGCAAATTTATGGGGCCCTAATTTACCTTCCATATCAATAGTCATTAAATTGCTCGGATATGACATTATAATTGATTCACTAGTTAACAATTGTTCGGCATCTTGTGCTGATATAGATACAGTGTTACCTGGTTGTATGACGACTGGATGTGTTTCATCAATCTGAAAGTCATCGAGTTCAATTAGTTCAGGAATAGATCCATCAGGACATATTCCAAATAATTTCTGGAACACTATTGATTTATTTGGAATTGATCGAGGATCGAAAAAATTGGCCAATACAGTGGTTGTTGGTTGAATCCATTTCGGTGGTAGTGGTGTTCGCTCATTTTCAATTTCAAGAAAAAGTAAATCTAATTTAGGTTCGTTTTTGGTATAATTGATATTGACACGAACAAGATCTTTTTCTGTTTTCGAAATGTTCTTGGGAGTAAAGCCATAGGTACTCATAATTTGTGAGCAAATATTTTGATCTAGCCCAGAATTCCCTACTATTGAGAAAGTTAATGTGGGTAATATGACTTTATCAGTCATATATTGTGATTTTTGAAAATTCTTTATGAGCGAGAATGCCTGTAGATGATCAATATATCCCTTTATTAACTTTATTCTATCAATATAACATTGTTCTTTGAAACATTGGTTGCATCGATGATAAACCCAGTAGAAAAATGAGGTGTAAATTTTATCTTGGATACGAATATCAGGTCCTTGTTGCCATCTTTTACCTAATAATATCCTTTCATAGTCATCTTGAGTCATAATCCAGAGTGGTCGATTCCATAATTCTGACATTTGTTGGATCAAATCAAGTATTTGTAGTTGAAAACCATATTTTTGATATTGATCGAGGAGCTTAATTTGTACTTGAGAACCTGGCGCATATTCCACATCAAATGGTTGGATTCCAAGATATCCAATGGTGTTTCCACCAGTCTTTAAAATAACTCCCCAATAATATGATGATGTCAAGGGTTGTAGGCCCTCTTGTGGGTTATATTGTTGAAATTTTTCCCATAACAATTTTCCACCAAGACTGGACAATGGGCGAATGTCCACTTTTTCCAATGGTATTAATTCTATATCGAATCGGTCCATTATATAATATATATGGATATATTAGAATTAAAAATGTACGTATTATACACATACAAAATATAGAAAGAGAATAAAGATCTCAAAGTTACTGTTGAATGAAGATCGTGATAAAAGAATGTGCATTTCAATAAAGCTATGATAAATGTTGAAAAGTTGTTACATATTCAACAATGTTTGAGCGAAGGAAAAATAATGTGGTCAATTAATCGATTAGTTAATAAATTTAAATCTATTATTCTTTAGTATAATCATGTTCTTGAAATATTATCTCAAACTTTAAAAGGTAGGTTAATTAATCTCCGGTGAGATACAAATAAAATTGAAATTTGATTTATTATCAGATAATTGATCACATTATAATCACAATGTCACACATAATTCGTCATCGTGCTTTTCATCATATCGTCAACTTGGGCGTACGTACACGGGAGAGAACATCTGATGAATTAACACCTAAAAGACAATTTATTGTAGAGGAGAAGGTGGTCGGATCCGATCTGTATTTCGCAACTGATTGAACATCAGTTGTTTGTGGAAAAAGACACGAATTATTAGGAGATAATGCAACATTTTATGGTTTTCAGGATGTGATTTACCTGAAAATAAGATGATTGAACTGTATCGTGGTCTCAATATGCATGATGTAACTATTTATTTGTATGGAGAACTTATTCCGACCCAAAAAAGGATTAAATATGTCGAACATTGTAAGAGTTATTTTATTGCATTTAATCTCAGAATTGTTTCATATGAAAATGAAAATAATGACGAAATTGAAGCTAGTTGGTATCCAAAGGAAATTTGGATACCAATTGCGACATCGTTCGGATTTCTCGTGATACCAACATTATTTGAAGGTACACTCGCGGAATGTTCAAATTATGATGTTGAACATAATAGGTCATGTGTCCCACAATTAATCAATCCACTGAGTACACTCAGCTCTCCTATTGAGGGCATTGTTATCAAAGGTCCGCATATGACGCTTAAAAAGAAAGCGGTGGCATTTCGTGAAATGGAGGTGGGTGGTGGTATTCGTATCAGTCTTCAAAAACAGGAGAATCCCGATATCGTCGCCGTTGAGGAAATATTTGGCTCGATGATGACTAAAGCAAGATTAGACAATATTGTGAGCCAAATTGGGGACAAGATGGTTGAAGATGCTAAAAGATTGTCATTAGCTACAGCTAATGATGCAATTCGAGAAATGAAGGATGATTTAGATTCACCAATTCACAAGATTAATCCCAACAAATTGAACAAAATGAAGAATGAATTTACAAAACTTTTTATTGACACCGTGAAAGAACATATGAATTGGAAGTGAAGAATTGTTCATATGATGTGACACAATTTTGGGATTAACGCACAGGTATTTTGCTTATATAATTCATATTTGCGACCAAATTCTTTGTGTAACATCTCTTCTTCCGCTGGAATGCGGAACATGACCAATACCAAAAATGTGATGAATGTTGAAATCACGCTAATAATATTTGGTACTAACAAAATATGCGACAATATGATCAATAATCCTCCAGCATACATTGGGTGGCGAACAAAATGGTATACACCAGAGTTAATCAGTTGATGGTCATGTTTGATTTGTAATGTTGGTGAATCTTGACTCCCCAGATCGATCAGAGTTTGAATGAATAAGATAACTGCTAAAAATAAGCAGAATAAACCAATGTATTGTAATCCTATTGAGACTGAATAATTCCAAGATGAAAAGAAATACATGCTAATAAGTGGAATAATAAGTCCAAATACAACTACCCCAGAGAATACTAAATACTCAAGTTGCCCAGTGAAATTCTTGGCGACATTATGTGAATTTTTATGATAATGATAAAGACGTATGACACCAAGAATACATATTGTTAACCAATAAACAAGTATCATTATACATTTTAGAAATAAATAAATTTGTTGCAAGAATGAAATGGAATATGGTGTCATGACTCGATGTCGAGGGTTATTTTCAAGTAAAATTATTTTGTGCTGATTGAGACATAGTTCATTCTAAAAAAATATTTATATACAATATAAATAAATGGTTGAAGCAAGACAATGTCAATGTTATAAGAGTCTTAAAGAGCAAGACAAATGCTGCCCACATCCAGCGAAATCAGGGTCAGCTTACTGTGGCCTACACCAAACTTGCAAATCAAAAGAGGCTTGCGTTGGCCCTAGACCAACCAAATCTACTGGACAAAAGATGACGGCAATAAAAGCTTCAATTGTAGCTGCAGCTAAAGCCGCGCCTAAACCTGCGCGTAAAACACCTGCCAAGAAAGGCAGTAAGAAGGGTACAACCAATGAATATCTCCAATATTTATCAAAGAGAAACAAGGAACTTAAAGCACAAGGTATTGCTGATTACAATGAGAGAAGAGCCAAGATTTCTCGTGAGTGGTTGGGGAAAAAGTCCAGTAAGGTACCTCTTCCAGAACCTGACGAGGAGCAACTACGTGAATTCGAGAAAGAAGCTTGGGAGTGGCCTGAGGATGAACCAGAAACACACGGTGGATTTTACAGGTATTAAGACTAATAATTAGCGACAATTTATCAAATATAATCAACATTTATCTGAATAAATGTTGAGCATATATGTATCCAAACAGTATTGACAAAAATTGAATTAATAAATGATCGATGATGATGAATCAACGATCCATAAATAATGGAAAGGTCAAATTTAATTGTTGTTGTTGCAGAGAAACCATTTTCAGGTGCGACTTCGGATGAAATGACACGTATCTGTCGTGAACCATATACCCTATTATTAATTCAAGGGTATAAAGATCGCGAAAAGGATGTATTTCCATTTTTAGGCAATGCCATGGCCGTGATTGTTCGCAGTGATAAAGTTGATGAAACTTTTCTTAATAACTCTGGGTCTCAATTAAAAGTAATCGTAAGAGCCGGTACTGGATATGATACAATCGATACTAATCTATGTCGACATAGAGGTATCGCGGTCCTTAATACACCAGGACAAAATAGTAATGCAGTCGCTGAATTGGTATTTGGGTTGTTGATCCATGTTATGCGTCAAGGCTTTAGTGGGAAAGTTGGTTTAGAATTAAAGGGTAGAACTCTGGGCCTACACGGTTTTGGTTCCATTGCTAAACTGGTAGCGCATATTGCTAAAGATGGTTTTGGTATGAAAGTTTGTGCATATGATCCATATGTAAATGAAACAGTATTCCAAGCCCATGGTGTCAGAATGTGCTCGTCACTGGATGAGATATATTCGACATGCACTGTTGTCTCAATTCATGTGCCATTAACTGCAGAAACAAAGATGTCTGTCGGTAGCAAATTACTGAACAGGATGGCACCTAACTCGATCATCGTGAATACTTCACGAGCAGAAATTGTGGATGAAATGGCCTTGAAAAACACACTTAATGAGCGAGCTGATGTGTGTTATTGTGCTGATGTTGCTCCAAAATGTGCTGCTGAATTACTCGAAAAATACGGACAAAGGGTCTTTTTCACACAAGTTAAGTGTGGTGCTCAAACAGAGGAAGCAAATGCTAATTGTGGTCTTGCGGCGATCCATGAGATTATGGGATTTATTGAGGAAAATGATACCACATTTCAAGTCAACAAATAATTAGATTTTGTTTAAAAAAGTTTCATATGCTTTTATGAAAGATTCATAATGTAGTGGTCCATATTGTAAAGCGTAGAGTAATTCACGATAAGATCTGGGTACTTTACAATCTCGAAGTAATTCACAGATACATGTGTGTTTTGCTCCATAATAAGTAGATATGTGCTTAATTAGGTGTCGGATAACAGATTGACACCATGATTCTGTTATCTTAAGTGGTTTTAAATCATGGTAATCAAAAACAACAACATGGCCTTGATATAAACCGAGATTATGCATGCCAGTACTTGTGTGTAGATGACATTTGAGTAATGTATATTCAATTTGAATGATCTCATTCAAAATGTGTTCAGTCATATCTTGTCTATAAAGTCTGTCACATTTTAGTTGTGTGTAAACAAATACATTGTCATCTTCATATAATATTTTGTCAATTGGCAATAATATTGATGATTTTGATTCATCTAATCTTGATGATAGTTGATGAAAAGTCGATACTGTTGCATTTTTTGTATATTTGAAATATTTGATTTGTTTTGTGCATAATTTGAGGACCAGAGTGTCTGTATATTTAAAACATGACGCATCATCACCATGCCCAATGAAATTATCTTCATTTATTATATGTCCCAATAAACATATTACTTGTTGTAAATCATTATGTACAGCCAATCGTGCCAATCGTGCCAATCGTGGCCCAAATATTTCCATTATATTATAACATGTGATATTACATCATAAGTATCAATTACTTTGAATCGGAAAAAATTGATTCGACATTTTATCTGTTCTATGTATTATATAAAATGTCAAACACTTGTGTAGCAGTGCTCAGAAGTTCAGGAGAACAGTGTGGGTACAAAGTCAAAACAGGATCTGAATTCTGCGGTCGCCATCAGTCTCAGGATCTGATTGAGAGTGTTCAACGTGAGGGGAAAATACAGTCTCCAATTAGCGTAAGTATTAAACCTGAGAAAAAGACTCGTGTAGTTGATGTTCATGTTAAATCATTACGTCCAGAATATGATAATTTGGAAGAATGGATGGAAAATGAGAATAATGTGTATATTGGGCGAGAGGGTGTTCTTATCTTAAATAAAAGGAGGTTTCCTGAAGAATCATCAATATGGGCGAATCCTTATACTGTCAAGAAATATGGCCGTCAAGAAGCACTTGAGTTATATGAAAAAAAACTCAGGGAAAAATTGGACAGTGATCCAACATTAGTTGAACAATTACTTGAGTTGAAAGGTAAAACACTTGGGTGTTGGTGTAATGGATCAGCTTGTCATGGTGATGTGTTAGTGAAATTGATTCGAGAATATGATCCGTTAAACATAGATAGATTAGATGAAAATAGTAAACTAACTATTCATTATTTGTTTTAGTTTTATATGAAATTTTATTGGTGGTTGTGTGTTGTTTTCTAGTGATGTTGATGAAGCCGGAATCTCTGCTTCATGAGAAGCTTTCTTGTATTTTCTAAGGATTGTTTTATGGTATGTAATCGATGACATTTACAACATAATAGTCTGCATTTGGCGATTTCGTTATCAATCGTTTCTTTTTTCATACCAACTAAATTTGCAACTGTTGATATCTTGTTATTTTGATCAACATGATCAAATTCGAAAAATTCTGTATTTTCTTGAGTGACATTGACCTTACACAATACACACTCTTTAAGTTGTAACTTAATATTATCAATATAATTTTTACTTTTTTTCGTCCTAAAGAAGATTGTGTTTCTTTTTGGAAGAGAATTTTATTTTCCTCTTGAGTTTCTTTTCTATGACACCATACGCACAACCACCTACTTTTTTGAGTTCATCTCTTACTTTTGATAGGTTTTGGCATTGACTCACGGATTTAATAGTTTTGTCCTCACGTTTAAAATGTGCAAATTCAAATAATCTGATGTTTGTTTCATCACAATTAGCACATTTACCTTGTGCTTTTCTGGAGTCAGTGATCAATTGTTTGAGTTTTTTCTTTGTCGTCATACCTGCAATTTTTTCTTTTTCTGAATAGTATTTGTCTTTGCATGACCTATTACAAAAAATTGTATTTCTGCATGATTTTGTTTGAATTCAACACCACAGCATAGACAAGTCAATTGTCTTAATTTATCTTGCGTTTTTCTTCTGAGACGCGCATTTCTTCCTAAACGTTTACATTCAATACTGCAGAACAAACTCTGTTTATTTGGTGGTTCATACAATTGTTTGCAAATGTTGCATGTCCTACTCATTAATTGATAAGTCTGATGCTAAGTATCCATGTAATTATGTAGTGAATCAAATTTTACATGTTGCAAATATCCCATTTTTATTCATTTTCGTCAACACTCAGTGTTCTAATTGACTGTCAATCAATAACTACTTATCCTTGTGTTAAATATGGTTTAATATAAAAATTTGATTTCAATATTTTATCTATTTCTTTTCTTATATATTACAAAATGTCACATACTTGTGTAACGCTGCTAAAACCTGGGAAACCATGTTCATATAAAGCAAAAATAGGATGTGAATTTTGTGGAATACATCAGCACAAAATAAAAATTCGTACCACTTCAACAGATCGCGAAGTAGTTGAACCTCTTGAAGAGGAAATAGAATCAATCGAACCAAAGAAATTGGTCATAAAACGTAAAAAAGCGGTTAGGCACAGTGGTATTAAAACCGTGGATGAGTTTTTAATGGAAGACCCAGGTCGCTCTGTGTGGTCAGTTATTTTGGAACAGAATAGATATGACAAAAATTTACTAATTAGGGCACTTGATGGTGAAATCACAAAAAAAGAGTTCAAAGAATTGTCATCAGAACGATTAAAAGGACAGTGGAATTGGGGTATGGAATCTTTCAATATTCGCCTATCGAAGTATTTGTGTAAACATTCTTGTACTTATTGTTATATAGGACCTATGTTTAAGCGATGGGGACGGATCTGTGAAACACCTGATATTGAAGATTTAATGCCAACAGATCCTAAGTTAGTCAGAAAATCATGGACTAAAGCTTCATCAATGGGTAGAAAAGTCATTTTTCCCATCTTCATCTGATATTTTTGAGGAGAATGCAAGGGACTATGTCACGGTTTGCCGGAAAATAATCGACGCTGGACATGAAATATTTTTGTGACTAAACCTTCGATGAAATCAATTCAGGCAATTGATAGGGAAATTATGAAATTACCACAATCAGAGATGTATAAGTCGAAGATTCATGTATTTGTAACGATTACTACGAATGATAATGAAATTTTTGAGACAATTTGAGCCATTTGCACCGTTATATGAAGAACGTGTAGAAGTATTAAAATATCTAATTGAACATCAATATCTTACGAATGTGATGATGGAACCATATTTGTCGGATCCAATACCAATTATTATGGAATTAAGTCCATTATTGGAAACTCAGGAGGAGACTGAATGGGTCATTGTGGTCGGGAAAATGAATTATACTAAGTCAATGCAACTTAATCAAGATTCAGATGAAAGTGATCGTATGAAGGAATATTTAGATAGTTTATATTCAACCAAAAATTTGAAGAAGTTATGGGCATTTGTTAAACCTAACCTCCATTTATTCCTAAAGAAAGATACGGTTATGGCATTATTAAAATTAATTTAGATTGTTCCATTGAAATTAGATAAAATTACTTTGTAGGGTTATTAATGACATTGGTGGTGACAAATGGGATCATGAGAGAATTTGGAGATTCTTTCACTAAATTCGATGGGATATTTGTAATCTAACCATCCTTTAATTAGTACTTCTTTGACTGGACTTATACCCATCCCAAATTTAAGTGCAACAACATGAAACCCTAATAATTTCAATAGGACCAATGTTTGTGAGGATGTGTGACCAACATAGCAAATCAAAACGATCGTATACTCCGGATGATGCATGGGACATGGTAATTTTCTCAAATTTTCTGGTCTAAATATATCTTGCCAAAAAATATTAATTGAACCTGGAATGTGTCCTGTCCGTAAATAGTCTTCCTTTTTACGAATATCAACTAAAAAAAGTTTGTGGCGTGGCGTTGTCGCAAGTATTTTATATAATTCGGGTGGTGTGATATAATTCCAATTGGGGTCAATATCTTGGATGTAATATTGTATTCTTTCTAACAGATTGACTTGTAGTGATGGTGAACTGCAGCATACTGGTTGATTATTTGAGTGTACACGTGACATGAGGTTATAATATATGACAAGATATTTGATGATGATATAATTTTCATTCAATTTAACTGAAAATTTATTGTCTCTAATAGACGCTTATATTAGTCATTTAATATGCCAACAAAACTGAATATGTACAATAAATTTAAAGATGTGCTATCTATAGTGGGTTATGCATATCAAGTTATTGAAATAAATGGTTTGCGTAGGGAAGAATGGCGACTAAATGGACAATTACACAGAGAAGGCGCTCCAGCTGTTATCTGGAGTAACGGTCGTGAAGAATGGTTTTTGAATGGTTTAAGACATCGTGATGCCAATCAACCAGCATTCATTATCATTGGCCAACGCAGAGAATGGTGGGTAAATGGTCAATTACACCGTGAACACGGCCCTGCAGTGATATGGGATAATGGTCGGGAAAATTGGTATTCCTATGGAATAAAGCATCGCGTAGGAGGTCCGGCAGTCACATATGAGTTTGGTGGTGAAGAATGGTGGATAAATGGTCAATTACATAGAACTGATGGTCCCGCTGTGACTGCACATGATGGAATACAGATGTGGTATAATCACAATCAACTACATCGAATAGGGGCACCTGCGGTAATATTTCCTGGTGGGAGCAGTGAGTGCTGGATCAATGGTTACAAAGATAAACAGAAAATTATCAGATGTCATGTTTGTCGGAAAATTAATATGATAACTATGATTGTTACATCGATGGATCAATGTGTGGTTTGTTGGGATCAAAATGTCAGTGTACAATTAAATGTGTGTGGACATCGGTGTTTGTGTCAAAAATGTTGTGATCAACTAATGGCACTAACTGAATCAAAAAGTACATAAGAATAAATATTGAGTGATTATTAATAATGATGATAGCGACAAATACACGAGAATTTTCAGATAGTTTACACGCACAGACACCACCGCCACATACTTACGGTGCTCCGGATCTCGTGGCAGCCAGGAAACTGTTTGCTGCAACACTTTCTCAGTTAGGTCGGGATGGTTTGGAACCTGTAGCTGAGGCTTTGGGATTGGAAGTCAACGAATTTTCAGATGTGTCTAAATTGGCCAAAGCTGTCTTTGATGTTGTGCGAAATGTCGGTGAGGAAGATTCGAACCAAATGATGGAAAATAGAGAGGTCGACCCTGATGAACAAGATTTGGTCGCAGCAGAAAATTACGCTTCAAAATGGCTTGCAATCATTGCACAAGATAAATTGGACGATAATACAGCAAAATGGGTTGTCAAAGAAACAATTCAAAATTTTGGTGATCATTTTAATCAAGGTTGGCTTGACTATAGGAAATCTGCCACAGTTGGCGGCGATTTTGCTTGTACTGAATGGCGTGGGGAAAAAGCCGAAATTGAAGATGTATTGGGTCGAAAATATATCGATTGTCTCGGAGGTTATGGTTTATTTTCACTCGGATGGAATAATCAAGAGGTACTTGAGTCAGTATCCAATCAATTGAAGAAATCAGCACAATGTTCCCAAGAACTGTTGGACCCGTTGAGAGGAGTTCTATGTAAACTACTTGCAATGACACTTCCTGGAAAAATTCAATACGCATTTCTCGTGAATTCCGGGGCTGAAGCTGTTGAAGGTGCATTGAAATTAGCGAAGGTGCATACGGGTAAAACTGGTTTTATTACCGCAACAAAAGCTTTTCACGGTAAGTCAATGGGTGCACTATCCGTGTCTGGAAAAGCAATATTTCGTGAACCAGTAGGTTCATTATATGGTGGTCCTGTATATCACATTCCATATGGTGATGCGGAAGCTGTTGAGTGGACATTGGAATCATGTGAAGTTGCGGGCGTGGGCATTGCCGCAGTGATAATGGAACCGATACAGGGTGAAGCTGGAGCAATTGTGCCACCAGATGATTTTTGGCCGAGGATTCGTCTCGCAACAATCAAATACAAATGTCTATTAATTGCTGATGAAGTTCAAACTGGATTGGGAAGGACTGGCAAATTATGGGGTGTTGATTGGTGGGGGGTTGAGCCAGACATAATTTGTCTTGGAAAATCTCTTGGTGGTGGAATTTTACCTATTTCAGCGTTTTGTTCAACAAAAGAGATTTGGGAACGAATGATGTATCCGAATCCCTTTTTACACACCACAACAACGGGAGGAAACCCCCTTGCCTGTGCCGCTGCAATTGCAGCAATTCGCGTGACGGTTAGAGATAAGATATGGGACCAGGCTTCTATTAAAGGACAATATATTCTTGATCACCTGCATCCGTTGGTTCAAAAATATAATGATGTATTAATGAATGTTACGGGTCGTGGGTTGTTAATCGGAATGCATTTCCATGACACGATGTCTGGATATCTTGTTGCATCTGGATTGTTTAGACGCGGCGTACTAATTGCCGGGACATTAAACTCTGCACAAACAATCCGAATTGAACCTCCATTTTGTATTACATTCGAACAACTTGATCAAGTGTTTATTAGTTTAGATGAAGCACTTCAAGAAGCGAGGATTGGATTGGCCAACATTAAAGCTCAAAAAAATATCTCTTCTTTATCTACATCAACGACACAACCTGCAGTTCCAGATGGTGCTCAATCGGCAGTTACACAATGACTCTATTGTATTTGTCGATCGGTATCATAAATATACACGTCATAATGCCCTTTGAAACCAGGAATTTCGACGTGATCACCAGTGTTCAATTCCCAATTATTTTTAACATCAATGGGGATTTTTATATCGGTATATGGGTGAATGACATAATATTCATATTTATAATAATCATATCGGCGACCCATTAAGCGAAACATCTGATCCGGATGGCGATGTGGATGCACATAACCAACTAATTGATAATCACCATATCTTGATACATCATATGGGTAGATCGGTGTAACTATTGGTGGTTGGATGACCTTTGTTGGTAACTGCATAATGGGTGACGGAGATATCTCGTGTGTTGTGGGTGTCTCCTGAGTATTATTTGTTGATTTCACGAGTTCACTCATATCTTTATAAAGAAGTTGGAGTTCATGTGCGGATCGACTATAAAGTTGATAAATAACCCACATGATAATCGATACTGTTACCACGATGAATAGGATGAAATAATCAGATCTAAAGCATACTTGGTCATTCATTTGTGTTCTTATATAAATAGAGTTCGAAAAAAAATAGGTTGATGTTAACTTCATAACATTATGGCAATAGATGGGTAATTTATGTATAAATTCTATATAAACATTTACATGAATAAAATCCCCATGAACGACCAATCTTGCACACCACTTAGTGGATAAGGCTAAACAAGAATTATTAGAGACTAAAATGTGTCAGATGTGTTTTGTCAAATTAAAGAAGAAACATTCAATCAAATTACCGCGGAGAAATGTGTATGGACCCATCGATTTAAATATGTCAGTGTTGACCTAAATGTACCCATGAATGAACCTGTTATATGCAAAACGACATACAATGTGACAAGTTATGAGATAGATAGTATTTATCACGATCTCTTGAATGAGCAATTTATGAAGGACGGATTTTTACTTATTTTACTCCATTTAAGTGGGCGAACACTTAGAACAGTTAATTTGGAACTTGTTTAGATATACATGATTTGGAATAGTGACTATGATGTATATGATACATATACACATCATATGCCTCCATTTATGCAAGATGGTTTAATTAGATAATATCATGATGTGTTTATCCAAATAGGAGATATTAGTTATGAATATCGGCTCACCGAGAGACAACGAAATTCATAAACATTCTCAATAAAAATGTTCCGATGAGGAAAATTGTTGCAAGTGCAACGGTTTGTAGAAAACTGGAATCCTGTATTTTTGGAATAACTTTGATTAAATATTCTTTTACGAATGGTTGCAATAAAACAACAAAGATAATTGTCATTAACATTGGTTCTTTTAGATTACTCATAATTTTATCCATCCATGATTGTTTCGAAGACATTAAATCAATGTCGTCAATTTTATCATCATATTGTGCTTTATCATCTGCTTCATCTTCATCTTCATCTTCATCTTCATCTGGTTCTGGGGGTTGTTGTGGATTTGGTTGAGGTGGTGCTTGAGGTTGTTGTTGTTGTGGTTGTGGTGGGGGGTGAGATTGTAACTGTTGTTGGAAATATGCAATCGCGTTCATCATGACATTTGGGTTTTGAAGGGCCTGTTGTAATACTTGTGGATCTGCAAATTTTTGTTGTATTTGTTGGTCTTGTTGTAAAACAAACATAAATTGTTGTTGTAGTTGTGGATTGATTTGAGCATTACCCTGTCCGTCGGGTTGACCCATTTGACCACCGCCACCCATTTGACCACCGCCACCCATTTGACCACCGCCACCCATTTGACCACCGCCACCCATTTGACCACCGCCACCCATCATGGGTCCTGTACCATTATCGACATTAAATACCCCTGGGGGGTTGGTTTTTTGCATTTCAGAGATTAATTCACCTGCTAAATTTCCTTGGTTAATATCGTTATTCATTCTTTCTTTCTTGATATATATACAAATATCTTTTTAAAACTGGAAAATTAAACGTATAATATATTTTTATGATGGTCAGATTGGGCACACACATGCATTTGGAACCAGTCGATAACATTCACCACTATGTTGATCAGCATATATATTCTTCTTTATTTCATTTGAATCAGGCCCATGGGTGATAACATGAGACATGAATAATTTGATGATAATGTAGCCCAAGAAGAGACCTAATAATGTTGAAAATATTTTCATATATATTACATTACTTGAGGATTTGTTTATTTTATATTTGAATAATATATCATAATGCTTGAGGATATATTCAAATCCAGGATAGGAATCATAATCATTTCCATCATTTGGGGGCTTGGTTTGTCTACGCTTTTCAGAAAAGCGTGTCAAGGACGCCATTGTCAAGTCATTGTCTATAATGGTCCAGATCCAAATGAAATTAAGGACACATATTATGAATACATTGATGGACAATGTTACCAATATTATCCATTTATGACCAAATGTATAGATAGTTCACCATAATCCGCGTAACATATATTAAGACAGAATCAGTGCACATCAAAGATATAATCATTATTTGTGTTCTCAGGTAATTCGTGCGAGATAAATAGTCATTTATTTGTCTCACACAGAAGAAGATATTATGGACAATCTTCACGACCAATATATAATCATATATCACATCACATTACTTCTAATTATCTTTGATAATTAGAACATTTTGTATTTGTTTAATCAATCAGATTAAGTTTGTCATCTCCGAGAAGACTTCTCGCTAGCGATAGAAAAAGTTTCTCGAATTGATAGTTTGATTTTGAACTAATTGAAAATATTTCAACCCATGTTTGAAGTGGAAATTAATAGTTTCAATCACTACCTCAAGAATAACAATGTCCGTTTTACTGCCTACTAGCACGATTGGTATGTTTTCACAAGTGTGTCTCAGACGTCCATACCATTCAGCAATATGTTCATAGGATGATTTATTTGTCAAATCAAACACAATAATTGCGCACTGTGCTCCAATATAATACCCATCCCTCAACCCACCATATTTTCTTGTCCAGCAGTATCCCATACATTGAAACGAATTTGTCCTTTAGATGTATTGAATATAATTGGATGTACCTCAACACCCAATGTTGGAATATATTGTGTATCGAAATAACCACTGAGATGTTTTGTCACAAATGATGATTTTCCCACACATCCATCGCCCACTAACACTTTAAAAGATGGTGTATCCATTCGGTATGTTTGAATACAAAGTATATAAATCTTATATTTGGTTTTCAAATATTTAAAAAAGAAGTGGCGATACACACCATTGTTTGAGTTTTTCATATAATCTTATCAATTTGTCATCAAGATGAATATTGATAAAAATATTCTCCTGAGTGTTATTGAAAATGAAGTCTGCATACTTCATTGTTGGATATATGAAAAATTCATATACTGGTTTAACCGTATCAAACCACTGAGTTATGACACTATTTACTGTTCTTCCTCGCTCCTTCATATCTCGAATAATCCTCCGAGCTAAACAGCATCTAAATCAGTGTGTACAAATATTTTTGTACTAATCAGGTCACGAAGATATTCATCATTGTATAACATAATACCTTCAATAATAATGAAGTCCGCATTGGGATCATATGCATGACAATCAGGGATACTGCAATGTTTAACATAATCGTATCCCAGAAGAGTTGTTTCTGATTGACCACGAATAGCAGAGATTAGGGGGTGGAAATCAAATGCAGATGGTGTGTCAAAATTATATTCTGACACACTTGCCGGCTTAGTTTTATAAAACAGACGCGAAATCCATCAGATTCCAGATCTTCTACCATACTACGACAGAAACTAGATTTTCCCGAACCAATGCAACCACATATACCTATGATATGTACCATCTTTAGAATATATATTCTAAAGATGCGAATTTTAAGTAATCAATTTTCCATTATTTAAATTCATAGTGTTTTATCTTAGATTTATCGTTGGGGCATGAAACCTTTTTGATTTGATATCTATAACATACATCATTTTGGTCAATATATGTGACTTTACCAGCATTAAATGGCGTTGGATATTTGACGATAACTTGAGGTACCGGTGCAGTAATGTATGTATAAAGTAATCCGACACACAAGGCAATCAAAAAGTATAGTGGATCAATGTAATCCAAAAGAAACATTATATATTATACATATATTTTGATTTATGGCGTACATTTATTGTATAATGCTGTCATGTAACTGGCCGCGGGTTGTTCACCAACAGCATCAGCAATTGTTTTGGCGTGCTCATCACCACGTTTACGTAAAGCTGTTAAGGCTTTTCTGACGTCAGCGTATTCTTTATTAACTTGATTCTTATTCAATGTAATTAAGATGGAATTAATGTGTTCATATTGATCAGCCATCATCTTAAATTTAAGATTTTTACCTTCCGCAACAACATGTTTGTGTAATTTTACGAATTCGCTTTCGTCTATACCACCTTTTCTTTTCTTTGTGGAAGCAGACTGTTTCTTCTTGGGTGCCTCTTCTTCGGAAGAAGCCTCTTCCGAAGAAGAGGCTTCTTTTTCAGCAGCTTTTTTTGCTGCTGCTCTCTTTTTCTTAGCTAAGGCTGCTTTAAGTTCATCATCATCATCATCAGGCTCTTCTTCCTCAGCTTTTTTCCCCATTACTTTCTTTTTCTTGGCTAAGGCTGCTTTACGTTCCTCCTCAGCCTCTTCCTCGGCCTTTCTTGCTGCTTCTTTCTTTTTCTTGGCTAAGGCTGCTTTGCGTTCCTCCTCAGCCTCTTCCTCAGCCTCTTCCTCGGCCTTTCTTGCTGCTTCTTTCTTTTTCTTGGCTAAGGCTGCTTTACGTTCCTCCTCAGCCTCTTCCTCGGCCTTCCTTGCTGCTTCTTTCTTTTTCTTGGCTAAGGCTGCTTTACGTTCCTCCTCAGCCTCTTCCTCGGCCTTCCTTGCTGCTTCTTTCTTTGTCTTGGCTAAGGCTGCTTTACGTTCCTCCTCAGCCTCTTCCTCGGCCTCTTTTTCTGCTTCTTTCTTTTTCTTGGCTAAGGCTGCTTTACGTTCCTCCTCAGCCTCTTCCTCGGCCTCTTTTTCTGCTTCTTTCTTTTTCCTTTCTAATTCTATTTTACGTGTCCTTTCGGTCTCTTTCTCCACAACCTTGGTTTCTGGTCCAATATCTTTCTTTTTCGGTTTTACCTCTTCGGAAAGAACGAACTTTTCACTTATTTTTCCTTGTATCATGTCAGGTGGTATCTCTTTATCTTTGACCCAAATCTGAATATTATGAATTTTATCTGACCCATCCTGAAACCCCATGTTGCAATGGTATGTAAGCATACCATCATATATTTTTTTGGTAATTTCTGTTATATCATCCAATAGATATCCAAAAATAAAACCGCCAATCTTTAGAGAAATTGCTGCTTGTATGATTGATTGTTTATAGAAATATGCGAACCACTCTTCCCATGTCTTGTACTCTAATTGAGTATCTGTGTGTATTTCTGAACCATATGAAGGGAAAGCGATAAATGCTACATCGAATCTGTTGTTTAAATCGGGCTCATCACCATAGAATCGGGAAAATGTCTTCTCGAATGAAATTGGATCTACAATCCAATCAGGTGAGGATAATGTAGAGTATTCGGCACATTTATTGGCGATTTCTAAGTATTTTAGAGACATATCAGGACGTGAATTCCAGCCACGATAGATATTGGCACCAACAATGAAGGCGGCTATTAGACGGTCACCCCAACCAACAGAAATATCGAGAACATTCAATTTACCATCAAATTCAGGGCGATTTTTCGCCATATTTAACAAATATGCGGCACATACAGGGTTGTACATATTACATTCTCCTGATTGTTTACGGATTGTTTCACGGAGTTGTTTCTGATCAATACCTGGGCGCACACCTTTTTTCTTGATTTCAATCCAAGCATTAAGAGGAGTTATCGGTCTGTCCTTAACGTGACACATTATTCTTTCTTCTTCAATGAACAAATCAGCTATACTGTCGGTGTCATCATATTGTTCTTGTGAACGTTTGAGGATACCACATGTATATTGATCTGCTGGTTCAATCATGAGTTCATCTTGTGACTGTTGTAACCCCACAAACATGTGTTGAATATCACGTGAATATGTTCGTCTGAATGGGAAATCCTTGGTATCTTCTGAGATAGGTTCGCTTGGTTGAACCTCAGGTTCGGTTAGTTTGCCTTTGGTTATAACTTTCTCAGGTTCAGGTTCAGGTTCAGGTTCAGGTTCAGGCGCTATGGTTTTAATTTTAATTTTCTCCGATTTAGATGTTTTTTTCACAGATGTCTTTATAATTTCACAAATGTCTGCGAGTTGTGTGTATGTGCTCAATTTAGATAAATGTTTCTTCATTTTAATTTTTTGTCCAAACTTACCGTATTCGATCACATAATCACCGATTGCTACAAATGTTTTAAATTCATCAACAATTAAACTGATATCTGCCAAGGATTTGATGTATGTGTTGTATAATTCCCTGAGGGTCATCAATTGTGCAAAATATGCTCGATTCAAATCATGCCACTCATTACGGTGCGCCGATTTCCACGATGATAACTGTTTTGCCTTTTTTGTAGAATAATGAGCTAACTTTTTTTGCATATTTTCGGCAATTGCACCGAGTACTTCCGCTCCATCTGCTATATATTCTCTTGTTACTGAGTCTATTCTGACAATATTTGATCGTGACAGCGATTCGACCATTGACGTTAATTCGGAAAGGTTAGTGACTAACTCATTGTATGTACCTCGGTACTCTGAGATTTTTGCCTGATCATGAATGCCGAGAAAAAGAGTGACGCGTAACTGCTGTAATTGGTTTAATAAATCAAGTCTTTCACGCGATTTATGTCGAAGAAATCCTGCCCTAGTGTGCACTATTGGAGGAATGAGAATCATAACCCGTTTATCTTCTTCATATTCTATAATGTTATCATGATACAACATTGATCCAGATGACATGAGCTCTAGTATTTTTTCGGAATACTGATCATAATCGAGGTATTGCATATTATGTTATATAATATGTATAACATAATATTTTATGTCATATCAAGCAACATTGTTAAAATCAAATTTTAACAAGGTACGTAGATAATTTTGTCAACATAAATATATATTATGTCCAAAAATATTCGTGTAAGCCTAATAGATCCCATATTATATAAGTCATCATATATTAATCATGAACCTAAAATATCATTTGCCAATATTTTTTGGAGAAAGTTTAACCTTTTAAATTTTGTGCTCAATGTATTATTACCCATAATTATTATCATATTTGTTCTATTTGTCCTTAAAGATAGATATTTATCCAAATTAAAAACAGATCGTCTCAATATCGTTGATAATTCACAAAATTTTTGAATGTGTGATTTGTGAATATTTAAAATGTTGGTCATTATTATTAATAACTTATGTTTCTAACCTTGGATGAGTATTTGGCTTATTTTCCATCGATCAACATAAGTCGTGAAGAATTCGTTAAAAAGTTCATTATTACATACACGAATAATCCAACATTACATGACCTATTCACATTCAAGACAGTAATCAAAAGACCTGACGATATGAGATACATTAAACGTGAAGACATTATAGATTATTTCTATGATGTCATCATCGTTAATCGACACACGTATTTGACTGAATTTTATAAAAGTTATTTTGAATTACCTGAGTTTTATGGTCTCAAATGGGATAATGTCAATATATTGACATCACAAGATGTTGATCTTGACAATAAGCGGTTCTTATTGACCTGGAGAAATTATCTTGAAAATATGGATGACCCTGGCACTCAAGCAGAAATGTTAACACAATTCAATAGTTTAATTGACCAACCGTTGTCAGGACTCAGTTTACAAAAAAACGACCAATCAAGAAAAATCATTCGCAATTTGAATTATCTTGATATATTACATTATACACGCGTGACGAATACTTGTAAATCGAAGACATCTTTTTGGCAAACATTCATTAATGTGTACAATAAACTTCAATTGGAAGATAGATTTTTTGCACCTTCATCGATTGGTCTTTTTCTTCGCGAGAAAAGAGGTGGTGAGGTTAATTTTAATAATTTTTTTTATTTATTCCAACAATATCAACCAAAGGCATCAATTCTAAACCCATATACGATCAATTGGATCCTGAAAAATTTATTCTCAGGTACGAAACTATTCACCCCAGTGCTTAGTTGGGCTTCATATTTGTGTGCTTTTATGCATAGTGATTGGGAACATTATGTCGGTGTTGATGTTATGCCAAGTGTATGTGATCGTTGTCAATTTTTGTTTGACTATTATCAAAAAAAACTTAAACCAAAGTTAACGTTGAAGAAAGAAATCAACCGTCTTAACACAAAAAAAATGGATTTGTATTGTCAACCATCTGAATCTTTATTGTATGATGACAATTTTTTAACAAAATTCCGTAATTATTTCGATGCTGTTCTGATGTGTCCACCATATTTTAATATGGAAATTTATCCCACTGGTGATCAGTCAATTGAATCGTATCCTACTTACGATGAATGGTTAAACCGCTATTGGGAAGACACTGTTGCTTTATGTTATATTGTTCTCAAAAAAGGTAAACATTTTGGTTTTATTGTCAATAATTATGTTTCATTAAAGAAAGAAGAGTACCCACTAATCCAGGATCTCAATATGATAACACTCAAATATTTTAAGTTAGTCGGAGTGTACAATCTACTCAATCGTGTATCTCCACTAAGAATGAACAAAAAGAATAGAACGGAAATGTTATTTATTTATGAAAAAATATAGTTTAAAGAATATTTATCTGAATAAGGTAAATATTATGCCCAACATTAAAATTAAGAAGACACGCAAACTAGAATCGGTCGCAGCACCAGAACCAGAACCAGAACCAGCACCAGAACCAGCACCAGAACCAGAACCAGAACCAGAACCAGAACCAGAACCAAGTGCGGAAGTGAAATCTGATATGGATTCCGACATGGATCTAGATTGTGATAACTTTGACCCGCAATGCCAAAAAGTCCCTCTAAATGAAGAAGAAATTCTTCAACGTATGTTCCAAATGGGTCCAAATTGTATGATGTTTCAACAACCAATGCCTGTTCCCGGTCCTGAACAAGATATGAATAAATTGCTCATTACTGGTGACAAGAATGTTGCTGAAATACTTGATGATATAAGAGTTTCATTGGACTGTTTAGTTAAAGCAGTATTAAAAGTTAATCAAACTTTGGTAAGATACTATGACAATTCGAAGCAAAAAAATTGAAATACGATATCGATCAATATAATTGCATAACATTAATTACTTGAATTTAATGTCACGTAACGTAGAGGATTCTGGTGAAGTGAATTATGAAATTGTCACTCCCCAAAATTGGGCGATTGTTTCACACAACTGTGGTGTGGCAAAGCTCAATAAAAGCGGACAAGGTAAATCGGCCCTATTGACTTACAGAAAACGTAAATTTTATCTGAAAACAGCGAAAATGTATTGTCCGTTTGGTGCGAGCAAACCCAAACCCAAACCAGGTGAGACCGTGAAGGATACTGACCAATGGGGTGCTCAATTGTCTTTTACAGACAGTTCAGATTGCCAGATTTTCCAGCAAAAAGCAATTGAATTTGATGATTTTATGATTGATGAGGGGGTCAAAATAGATAATAATGTTGGATGGCTCGGCGGTTCCAGAAGTAAACCGTTCAGCCGCGAAGTTGTTGAAAGTAAGTATAATCGAATGGTCAAATATTCAAAAGACAAGAATACTGGGGAGGTATCAGATCAATATCCCCCATTCATCCGTATTACATTCCCAACTACATTCACCAAACCATTCACATTTACTTGTGAAATTTATGATAAGACTAATGAATTAGTCGATGTGTCACCCGATGCACAGGAACCGAATTGTATTTCGAATGTCGTCATTCCAGGATGTTGGTGTACTGCACTTCTCTCTGGATCAATCTGGTCTAACTCGAATGGTTATGGTGTTACATGGCGAGTCGCCCAACTTAAAATTTATCCTCCGATGGATAAATTACCCAAGGGTAAATGTCTAGTCAATGACCCCGTTTCTTCAGATGAAGAAGAAGAAGAAGTTGAAGAGACTGATACTAATTGAAATGATCAATTGTGATAATCATGTGAGATTTTCCATTGCGTTTTATCCAATACCTCTCGATTTTGATATTTATGTAGTGCTTCCATTTGGTCATGTTCATCTAAATGTTTGAGGTTTCTGGGATTTTCATATTGTGAATAATTCATATAATTAGCTGGTAGCTGTAAACCAGCAGTATCGGTGTTTTGTGGATTAAGTTGTGAATCCAATGCATATAATTGATCAAAATATTGTTCTGCTGTTAATGGTGGAGGAATCTCTTCGCGGGGCACATCTGTGTCAGTTAACGACATACCTTTTAGTAGCTTTTGTAGATTGAGTAAGTCTCTAGGAGACAGTAATTCTTGTTCGTCTTCAAATAGACTTAACCAATTAATATAGTCTTGCACAGTCATTTTGTATACTTTGGCCTTCAGTTTAAATTTTCTACGTTGTTCATCAGTCATATTTTTGGGATCTTTATAATATGTCGGCCCATAATGACAAAATTGACCACTACCTTTAGCACAATAACACTGATGATCGGCCAAACATTTATTTTGTCCATTGCCATAAACAACATTACAATCCTTATCAGATGTACATCCAATAATTTGGTTTTCTGAATTTGGTTTTGATTGTTGAGACTTTTGCTCGATATTTTTTGCCATTTGGATCGATTGTTTGGGTTTCCGTGGATTGGGGATAATAGTTACTGTATGTGTCATTACCGCAGGTAATGATATTTGTTGAGGTTTAGAAGCAAATGTTCGTAATGTCGATTGTCGTTGTCGTTGTTGCTGTTGTTGTTGTTGTTGTTGCTGGGGGTTTTCTTGTAATTTCGGGACAGACGGCGGTGTCTCAGAATGTTGTTTCTTTTTCACATCAGATATTGGTGACATCACATGAGTATTTGTTTTTTTCAGTAGTGAACTTTGGTTTGACTGAATTGACGATGGTAACTCTGATTTTGATGAAGTATCTTTGTGATCGAATGGTTCATACAATGTTTGGGGATCTTCATATCCATATTCAGGTAAAAAACCTTTTTCTGGTATGATTATTTTGGGCATTTTGATTGATATATCTGCTAACCGTTTATCAATAACTCGGGTTATGGTTAATCCCAACATACACCCAAAAACAATGGTTATAATGCCAACAACGATGACATTGATCAATAACTCAGTAGAGATCATATATTCTATATTATAGATTATGAATTTATTGAACTTCATCTGAATTGATTTAATTAATGATGTGTAATATCACATACTGTAGGTCTTCACATACAATTCCATTGCCAATTGGGTTGAAGACAATTGAAATTTCTATTGACTAAATTATCTTTATTTTTGAGAATAATATCAGGAATATTGTATTCGCATTGTCTTGTCGAATACATAGGTCTTTTACCTATCATATTTATTGTCATATTTGGATAATATGACGGTGTTATATTTTGGCAGGAAACGATCCGTTCAGACACAGGGTCGTTCAATGTCAAATAATTATCCAAAATGGGTGGTGTTTTTCTCAAATGTGACTCATGAATGATTAATTTTTGTAACATTTGTTGTCTATTAACTTCATCAAAGGAAACACATTTTTTCATATTATGTCCAGATTGCCCTGAATAATAGCGATATGGATCTTGACTCATGTTTATTATATATTTATATAAGTATTTTATATTTCATTCTCATAGTAATTTTGTGATATCATCAGGAAAACGCTCATCTAATATCTTGATTGGTTTCCACTTTTGGAAATTATGTTTATATTGACACAAAACACATATACCCAATTTCTTGACTAAATCTGATGTATTGTCCATCGTTTGTTGTAGATATTGACTTGTTTTCATATCATTGATGAGTGCATAATCATAATCGAATAAATGTCCGTTTTGGTCGAGTAATTTGAGACAATAATCATCCGGATTACCTGTTTCATACAATAAAAATTTAACCTCTGGGTGTTTATCAACATTAATTTTTTTTTCTGTTTTGCTGACTTCTGTAGGTTCCGTTAATTGTTTAACATTGAATGACTTACTATTGAAGTTATAAATTAGATTCTTATTGCAGTTCTCATTGGGTCTGAAAATCAATCCATTAATTTTGTTTTTGTATGGTAAAGATGATACATAATCGTGAATATATGATAATAGTTCACTGTATTCTATGAAATCTTTGACAATAATTTGGAACGGATCCAGAAATTGATCATATTGATAATTTTTGGGGGAAATAATTGAATAAAGTAAATTCAGGCGGCGATCGAGCGGATAGCTGACAATATTTTTCTTCATATAAACGAGGAAATCAGAAATCATAAAATATGAATCGACTACCTCCCCTTCAAAAATAGTTCCACTATACAGACTTGGACTAAATTGACATTTTAGTGTATAATATAGTGAATTTTGTTTGTCAATAAACAGACAAACAGGTTGTTGTTTGAAAGTAGCCAATAATAACAAACAGATACGTTGACTAGTATTAGCATAAGCAAGATGCCTGTATTTCTTGAGTGTATCTAAATCTTTCTCTGGATCAAATGCTGTGAAAAATTTATTCGTACAATTCATTTTGATATAATATGTTTGAAACAAGTGATTGCTGATCATTTGTTTCAAATCACTGTTAACAATGTGTTTAAGTGTCTTTCCATTGAGTGTAATTTCTTTGAGATCCATTTCATTAAGGTCTAAATCAAACATTTCGGATTCAATATGTGTAGTATATACTGCTACATAAATTTTTAAGTAAATTCAAATTTCCAAATTAAATTTTGAATTTCCAAATTAAATTCAAAATTTCCAAAATTAAATTCAAATTAAAATCATCGATGGGCAATTTCTATATCCCGTTTAATCATATGATGACTTCTATGAAGTGGACATTCACAACATGTTCCGCACTTATTGAAACCACACGTTGATGACATTTTTGTCCACAGCTGCATTTTCTGCAGGTGTTCCCATTTAGTCTCTGTTGCATCATATTTACACATATGACCGTTGGATGTTGGTCGGTAATCTGAGGGTAAATTTGTCTCAATTGTTGGATTACCTGTGGATGGTATTCGTGGTTGAAATAATCTAACCATTGAGTCCATTGATCTGGTGTTGTTTCCTGGATCAAATGAGGATAGTGAATGATTTCATTCACGGTCAACTCGTATCCAGAAAATGAATAAAAATCGTGGATTTCTGGGCGATAACTATGTCGCTGTTGGTGATATGGTATTTTCGGGATTTTATCACGGTTACCCACAAATATATGATAAATTTCGCAATGTTTTATGAGTAATGCTACAAAATGTATTGTCATTAATTGATGTGTAATCACATATGTGATCAATTGATAATTGTTAGCAATTGATGGGATGTGTAATGAATGATCCAGTAAATTACAAATTATTTCTAAATCTTTTGAGCATTTGACACTCTGATCATATGGCAATAATCGTTGTCGACAATGGGAACACCAATTGAGTACCCAATCCAATGGATTGGGGATTTGATGTAACGACAAAATTGCCTGCACCATATCGATCAATTGACATCTATGTGCTTTGGCGTAAATAGCTAAGGTGTGCTGATCTGCAAACCTCATTAATACGTGCAGACGCACGTCAGAAATATCGAGAGATGACACATCGAATTGTATTGGGTACAGATACTGGTTGGTTAAGAAATATTCTAATTCAATCACATCAATGCTTGCCAGATCGATGTTGGTACGGTGGTTTAACGAAGGGATTACAACATTGTAATGTTGTAATAAATATTTGACCGATGAGAGCGGCAAACCTTTGATGAATGATGTACTGAGTCTATTGCAAATATTTCTAACACGAAGACATTCCATTTTCAATATGCTACCAATACTCCTGTTTGTAATACATCATTAACCATTGATGTTAATTGGTGTGCATGTACACATGCAAATTGAGACATAATGAAAATGTATTATGTCCAAATCTAATTCTTTGTGAATCAATTTTATCAAATCAGATATGGATACAAATAAAAACATCTGACAATAGTTAGCACTGATTGTATATAGCACATATGAAGTCTCATTTATTTGAAGCTAACTCGTCTTCCATTTACATCAAAAATGAAACAAATATCTATGGTATTCTCAACCTTGAGATTATTTGTTATTGATATTCAATACGAGAAGTCTAATTCGAAGTGTTAAGGTTATACTTATCATAGGATCATTGCTGTTCTTATTGGGTGCTATAATGTACATACTACATCTAGATGTGATTAATATGTATACTTATTTAGTTTGTGCAATATGTTTCTTTATTGCATACATATTGGATATGATTGAGTATGAATACGAATTCTGGATCACTTATCTGCGACAACAGCAAACAAAATAACTCACATGTTTAGTTTTGCGGGGACAATACATCGGTGGTTATCAATTGATTTTCGGTGTTTTTGTATCTTTCTCCCATTGATCTGGGCAAATGACTGCATTTTTTTGAAGATTATCGAACGATTTATCAAATGCATGTGTATCAAAAAAGCAACTCAGATCATCTTTACCCATTTTCTCTGACCACGGAGCGCGTCTTTCGGAATAGAAATTAGATGGATAATGACTGTCATGCTCGTTTGCTGCTTTAGGATCGAAATTATCTCCTTTCCTCATTTGTATTAGTTCTTTTTGTTTGGGGGTTATGTTTGTTGGTGTATCAACTGGTGCATAATTTTCAAAATTTTCTAAGGTTGGAGCTTTGGGTTCAGTGTCCAAAAATGGGGCTAGTTGTTTAGTTAATCCTTGCAAAAAAGTTTTACCTTGTTCTTGTTGGCGCTTGAGCAAAACAATGTTCATAATTTGGTCTTTAGCAGATTGGCATTCGTTGTTACTTTTTTGTATTATCTGTTGATTGTGTGTGTCTATCTCGTTGGTGATATCTTTATTCTCTTGCGGTTCATGCGTGGATGTTTGACCTATTTTATGTGGTGTTTTGATATGCTTTTCGGGTTTCAATTTCATCAAAGAAATATTTCCCAACATAAAAAAGAATACAAACAATCCTAAAATAACATATGTGATGGACCTTATTAGATCAAAGATCATTAGTTATATAATAATACAAAATATTTTGGAAATTTATGCCGAATTACATTTATATCCATAATCTCTGGAAAATTCAGAGACTGTGCAAATATGGATTCCTAATTCATATACTTCAACCATATTTCCAGTAACCAACATGACATTACCCGATATAACACAAGATATTGACTCACCTAATTTATTGTAGACTTTATCACCGTTATCCAAAATGAAGTCTTCTAGCTGGTCATCCTCCAAATTGGTAATTACGAACCTTTTTGGCAAGAGATTTTGATTGACTACAGTTTTCCCCAATTGTTCCAATTCTATGGGAAACTCAGTCACAAATTCTTTGAAAGCTTCTAAACCTTATAATATTTTAGCGGCACGTATTTTACCAATACCTGGTAATTGGAGTAAATCTTGAACTGTGCACCTGTGTGAAATATTGGGACATGCTGTTGTTATTTGACGAAGTATCATCTTACCAATACCATTTGGAAAAATGTTTGATGCTAACAAAATTCGATACAAATGTGCGGCCATTAACCCTGTTCGAATATCATTGAAGTATTGTTCGCTTCTTTTCGGACCAATTCCCGGTACCTTCCTGAGGCATTCTCTGGAGGCTGTGAGAATTGCATTCAATTCTGTCAACCCGCTAGCATGGATTCTTTTTAACATACCCTCACGAATACCTGGTATATTAAGCGTTTCAAAAAATGAACATGGTGTTGTAGTAGAACTTTTGGACAATTCTCTGGGTTATCTATAACAATATCACACCGTTCCCAATGCCATTGATACGGCACTTGAGGTAAACAGGGATCTCCATGAATTTCTAATACTTTTACAATCATGGGAATGACACCACCTGACCTTGTGACACTAATTTTAGTTCCAATTCCTAACTGGAATTTTTGACACTGGTCAGCGCATTGTAAACGAATACTCTATGTATTTTGGCACCATCAATGAATACTGGACGAAATTCAGCGACAGGTACCAATCGGTCGCGGCGTGTGTATCTCCAGTCAATATTAGTGATTATCGTTTCTCTTAATTAATCTTGGAGATTGATTTTGAATGCTACACAATCAACAGTTTTTTTAACTCGGTTGGTCGTGTTTTTGTTTGATTAACAGACAGGACTAACCCATCTATCAAGTATGCATACTTTTCTAATTGTGTCTTAGAGGGTGTCCAGAAATACGATCTTCGTTAAAAAAACTAAAATAATTTGTATTTTATATTCTTGCTTAAAATCAGATTCAATGTTTGATTTTAAGAGATTACTCGATAGTTTCTCAAAATTATCCTCAACCAAATTCTATAAGGATACGTTTGATCACTTTAAATCTACCTTCATTCAGCGGATTTCGGATGTGATTGAACAACACAAAAAAGCAACATGTGGTAGGAAAAGAACCATTGATTTGAAGCAAGTCCTCAATGGTATGTTTTTTATTGCTGATAATGGTCTGAAGATGTCCTACATTAAAGACCAGTTCGGGATTGCAAAAAGCACATATTACTATTATTTTAATTTGATTGCTAAATACCAAATACTAGAACAACTATATAGAGAATTGATTGTTGAAAATACTACCTTAGGTAAGAATGATTTCATAATTACTGATACATTCACTGTGAAATCCATGGGCGGATCACAAGGATTAGGAAGAAACCCAACTGATCGAGGAAGAAAAGGACTCAAAGTGTCTTTGATCCGTGACCAAAATTTAGTCACGCATGCCGTACATGTGGTTGGTGCTCACATTCATGATGCTCAAATCTGACCAGAGACCATTGATGTATCCATGACAGATCTGACTGGTTTGAATTGTTTGGCTGATTCAGGATCTGCAGGCCGCAGATCTATTGACCAGATAGAGCACAAACATAAGATACATCTCATCTCAAAACCAAAAAGAACAAGATCTCCCTCATAGATGAGTCATCACCGACCAACCGAAGAAATGACTATGCTCAATCAATATCGTAATCGAATTGAGCGATTGAATGGTAATATTAGAGGGTTTAGAGGACTGATGATCAAATACACCAAGACCGTTGATTCATATCGGACATATTTGTATTTAGCATTACTATGTATCACATGTTATCAATTGTTCGTCCATAAGTAAACATCCACAGATTATCTCATGTGGTGTCACTCTGTGTGTTTCAAGTTTATAGAAAATATAAAAATACCTATGGATCATAATAAATTATTTTTAAAATAATCAGATACTACATTGATAGATATGACTCAAAAATGATTTACTGGAAAGAATAGTAAATCATTTTTGAATTTTTACCAATGTTGTATTTCTGGACACCCTCTTATATAGTAATAGAAGAATGGCTGATAAATTATCAGTCAATGGCCCATTGTTGACTACTTTAAATCCTTCTTTTTTAAATCTTAAACCCTTCATTTGATTGAGGAATGGGCGCTTGGCTACATAAATCGATAACTTCATATGCAATATACCTCAAATATGGCGAGGCAACATCACTATTCATCAGACCTGAAACCCAATTTCTGGCAGTTGCTTTAGATTTACTACCAAATGTTTTGTTCCAAAAGGATTTGGAAACAATTAATTCGTCCCTAACGACTAGATCAGGATAAATGGATATTTGTTGTAGATTTATGTGATCTAACACGAATGACACATCTGACCCATAGATCCCATTACCTCTGAGATAACACTTATGAGGAGAATTGCTGAGATTCCATCTAACTTCAGAGAATGTGTTATGGAATCGTTTTGTAGAAATACTCTAAATCTTTGCCTAATTTAACTTTATTCAATGATGGCATGAAATATGGTAATTTTACACAATTTTTGCGCTTGGTATCGCACCTATCCGTGCCTTCGCATTAAAGGCTTTTTTTTCATTTTGGTGACCAATATACGAGACAATCATATGTATAATCGGAGAGACATATTTGATCAGGATCACTACTGTTGTAGTAGATATCTGTTGCCCGACTGATGTATTCATCAATTGTCTCCGCATCAAATTGTTCACAGAATCCGTCAGGATCCTGTTCAATCAATGGAAAATCTTGGTCCAGATAACTGGTATCCATTTCTAAATCTTCCAGATGAATCAATTCTCATACGGGATTCATTTTTATCCTCTTGACGATAAAAATTCTGGCATTTAATTATAGTGTAAATGAGACCAAGTTTTATTGCCACTGGAGTTAATGGAACATTAATGTTATTTGTGTTCATATGATCGTTATTTATTGGGAAACCTTAGGTAATTATGAAAAATAGTTTTGATGTCACTCCTCGCAATCCAAATAGGTATTCATGCCTTACTTCATCATATAGAAGAAATTTTTGTGGATTTAATCCATTAGAAAACCGGTGGAGTTACAATCAATTGAAACGTTAACGGCTAGAATTCAAGTGATCACATATTTCCCATTAATACCAACTAACGGGAAATAATTAACTGATTCTTATATAACAACTGTATTGTTGATATCTGGAAAAATATTATGTTAATGAACAATATAACAGTTAATGACTGACCACAGTTGTTTTGAATTTAAAGATGGTAAAATAACACAATACAACTTTAATAGAATTAAAGTTCCCTCACCTAAACAGTTAAATCCAAATGGACCTGTGCCAGTTCCAGTTAAACCTGCACCTACTCCAGTTAAACCTGCACCTACTCCAGTTAAACCTGCACCTACTCCAGTTAAACCTGCACCTACTCCAGTTAAACCTGCACCTACTCCAGTTAAACCTGCACCTGCTCCAGTTAAACCTGCACCTGCT
>Ga0209450_10000049_pt1 | contig 88798 bp, 68 predicted proteins | sample FrelakmetLWP11LW_FD_187149 | JGI IMG/M metagenome (GOLD analysis project Ga0209450, IMG submission 187149) | Freshwater lake sediment microbial communities from the University of Notre Dame, USA, for methane emissions studies - LWP11 LW (SPAdes)... | ecosystem: Environmental > Aquatic >... | reverse complement strand
AACACCTACCGTACCCGCAGGGCCAACGCCTTTCATCATTTTGGTTGCGGCCGAGCGAAGCGAGGCCGCGTCAAGCCCTCTGTGACCTCTGTGGCTTGATCCCTTCGCCGCCCTCGCCTCTGGTTGCTCGTGCCAATGGACTGTCGGCCTCGATGCCGATATAAACGATTCCTGGGCGAGGGCCTTGGCCCCGTCGTATTGTTGTTGACGAATGTTGCCACTGCTGAACCAGATCCAGAACCCCGGCGACCTTAAGAAGCTCACGCCCGAGCAGTGGGTGTCGCTGGCGGCCGAAATCCGCCGCCGCGTCTTCGACGCCGTCAGTCGCAACGGCGGCCACCTGGCCAGCAACCTGGGCGTGGTCGAGTTAACCATTGCCCTGCACTTGATTTACGACTTCGGGCCCTTCCCCGCCGGCCCCGACCGGCTGCTGTGGGATGTCGGTCACCAGTGTTACGCCCACAAGATACTCACCGGCCGCGGCGGCCTCTTTGATCACCTGCGCAAGCGCGATTCGGTGTGCGGTTTCCCCTGGCCGCAGGAATCGCCCTATGACCTCTTTGCCGTCGGCCACGCGGGCACGGCCATCAGCACGGCCGTGGGTCTGGCCCGGGCCGATGCCCTGCTGAAGCGCGACAGCCACGTCGTCGCCGTCGTGGGCGATGCCTCGATCGTCAACGGCCTGTCCTTTGAAGGCCTGAATAACGCCGGAACCCTCAAGCGCCAACTGCTGGTGGTGCTCAATGACAACGGCATGAGCATCAGCAAGGCCCAGGGCGCCTTCGCCGCTTACCTCGAGCGCGTGCGCATCAGCACCACCTACGACGAGGCCAAGAAAGTGGCCTCGCGCATCCTGCATCGCCTGCCCACCGGTTTCGAGCAGGCCATCGAACACCTCTGGCACAGCATGAAGGAAGGCGTCAAGAGCGCCCTGTGGCCTGGCCAGATCTTTGAAGCCCTGGGTCTGAAATACATGGGGCCCGTCGACGGCCACGACCTGCCCGGATTGCTGGCGATGCTGGCCGAACTTAAAAGCGTGCAGGCCCCGGTCCTGCTGCACGTGCGCACCGTCAAGGGCCACGGCTTTGAGGCCTCGTGCAGCGAGCCCACCAAGTTCCACAGTCCGCCCGGCTTCAAGGTCCAGGATTCGCAAATCCAGCTTCACAAGGGCGCCGGCCGCTCCTGGACCAGCGCCTTTGGCGATGCCGTCGTGGAACTGGGACGCCTCGAGCCGCGCCTGGTGACCATGACCGCCGCCATGGCCGATGGCACCGGCCTGGTCAAATTCGAAAAGGAATTCCCCGAACGCTTCTGGGACCCGGGCATCTGCGAAAGCCACCTGCTGGCGATGGCCGCCGGCATGGCCAAGGCCGGCCTGCGGCCGGTGGCGGCGATCTATTCCACCTTCCTGCAGCGCGCGATCGACCAGGTCTGGCAGGAAGCCGCCCTGAATCATCTGCCGGTGGTCATCGCCGTGGACCGCGCCGGCCTGGTCGGTGACGACGGGGCCGTGCATCACGGGTTTATGGACCTGGCCCTGCTGCGGCCGCTGCCTCAGATCGTGCTCATGGCCCCCAGTGACGAGGCGGAACTGAAGCGATGCCTGCAACTGGCCCTCTCGCTGGAAACGCCCAGCGCCCTGCGCTACCCGCGCGACAGCGTGCCGGCCGCCAACTACGAAGAGGTCATCGAGCCCGAGCTGCGTCCCCAGGCGATGGGCCCCTGGATCGTCGGCCAAAGCCGCATCCTGCGCAGCGGCCCGGATGCCACATTGGTCGCCTATGGCTCCATCGCCCAGCAGGCCATGCTGGCGGCCGAGCAGCTTTCCGCCGACGGCCTGGAAGTCGAAGTCGTCGATGCCCGCTTCTGCAAGCCGCTGGATGCCGCCATGCTGCGTCGCGTCCTTCGGCCCGGCCATGCCGTGCTGACCCTCGAAGACCACGGCCTGCAAAACGGCTTTGGAACGGCCGTGCTCGAATACGCCGTCTCGCACCAACTGTCCACGGCGCACATCGTGCGGCTGGGCATCCCCGACCGGCTGATCGCCCACGCCAGCCGCACCGAGCAGCTTGTCGAAGTGGGGCTCGACCCCGCCGGCATCGCCCGCAGCGCTCGCGATGCCATCCGCGCCGCCCAAAGCGAGCCGGCCGCCCCCGCTTCAGTCCTACGCAGTGTTTTACCCTAGAGCCGACCAGCCTGGTTCTGCCTCCCGCCGGGGTCACTCCGCCGCGCAATAAAATCCGGGACCGCGCGGAGGGCATGACGCGATCCCGGTTCGGAGGGTCCTGGTAATTGCGCGGCCAGTGGCCGCTCATTAAGCCTTACAACGCACCGCGCTGGCCGTTGAACCGTTCTTGGAAAAACTTCGGCCTCACCGGCGGCTCTCCACGATCCGCAGCACCTGCCCGCGCATCTGCCGCGTCAGGACGACGCACCGCTCGGTCGGCAGGCCGCCCGGGCGAGCATTGGACAGGCTGATAACGAGGTCTTCCCACCCGTCCTGATTCACATCGGCCCATGCAAGGAGGGTGATGGTTGATACGTTCCCCTGGCCATCGGCGATCGATACACGGTCCGAACCGGCCGTGACGACCCGCGAAAGCGGCCAAGCCGTCCGCCAGCAGCCGCCGGCCCGCTCCAACTGGTGGATGCGGGCCGACTCGGGCGCTTCGACGGCGCCCAGCGTCGGCGGCAATAGGTCCAGCGCGACAGCGGCAAGGTCCAGGTCGTCAACACGGCTGCGCTGCGCCACCGCAGCATCTTTCAGCAGCAGCAGCGGCGCCACCGCCAGCCGAAAACTGCTTTCCTGCCGGCGCTGGGTCGCCAGGGGCTCAAAACCCTCGGCCACCGCCGCCAGGTAGTCGCTGCCGCTCTGTACGCGGCGCTGCCGTCCGCCGGCGTCGGCCATGTTCATGCCCGCGGCGTCGATGGGTCTGTCCAGCAGCTCGTCGATACTCGGCCGCGCGTTTTGCCCGCCGGCAAGGTGCTTCGAGTAGCGGATGGGCAACCCCGCCGGCCTGGCCGGCGCCTGCTCAGCGCGCCTCGGAGCCGAAACAACCGGCGCGGCCGGGACGGTGTTCAGCGGCCGGGGAACCAGTGACATTTCCGGTGGATAGTACAACTCTGCCGCCGCCGACTGCCGCGGCAGGGGCTTGTATTCCAGTGCCAGCATGGTCATCACGACCAGCGCCGCCCCGCACAGAATCGCCAGCAGCACGCGCCCGCGTCGGCCGCCGGGCTCTGGCCCCGGCTCGTCAACGAACACGACCACATCGTCCCGGCTTGGAGGCAGGGAATCCATCACCCATTATTATCGGCCTACAGGCTCGCGCTGCATCAGCGGACGGGCCAGGGGCTCTCTCTGCGGTGCAATCTATTTTGAACCGCCGAGGAAAGCAGAGGGAATTGCCGCAGATGGGGCACGGATGTACGCAGATGATGGAAAGGTAGGGTGGGCGGTATTTCCGCCCACCGATGCGTGCTAAAAAAGCAAGACAAAAGCTCGCCACGGCGCGGCGACGCAACGATCCCTCTTCCGTGGCGACGTTGCGTCGTTGCGAGAACTGACACACCGATGCACGCGGACGCAGACACTCCATCGGTGTTTATCTGCGTGAATCTGCGGCTCCAACTCTTTCTGTCTCCGCGGTGAAATCTGATCCTGCGACTGCCGTCGGGCGGGTGTCCGTACTCGATAGCCCTTCGCCGTGCAGATGCTTCGCGTTGCTCAGCATGACATAGACCGGGCATGCGAGCCGAGCTCCAGCAGCCCGCCACATCGCAGGAACCGGCCCGGCACACAATCGGCGGCTCAATGGTCCACCGGAAGGAGCAAGCGTGAAGAACAAACGACCCAAGAGGCCAGTGGCCGTTGCCGATATCGGAGCCCGGCGATATTTTTATGCTTGCGAGGCTCGTGGGCGTTCCCCCGGGCCGCTCACGATCCGCCCAGCCGAGCGGATTGCATCTTCTGGCAGTGAGAATCGGGTGACCGGTGAGGCAGGACGATGCGGGACAACGCGCCAAATCCTTCCTACCAGCCCGATAGCATTGGCCATTCCGCCGCCGATCTCGCAACCCGAGGCATCTCCATGAACATCATCCCGGTACTCTGTCTGATTCTCCTCTGCCTCGCCGCCGCCCCCGCCACCCACCCCGCCCCGCGCACCACTGTCCCCCTCGACGAGGACTGGCGTTTCACCCCCGGCGACCCCCCTAATGCCGCCGCCCCCGACTTCCATAACGCCGCCTGGTCCCCCGTCCGCATTCCCCACGACTGGAAGGACCGCGCCGTCGGCTGGTACCGCCGCACCCTCGACACCACTCCCTTCGCCGGCCGCCACCTCTACCTCGAGTTCGAAGCCGCCAGCATCGCCGCCGAGGTCTACCTCGACGGCGCGAAGATCGGCCAACACCAAGGCGCCTTCGCCGCCTTTCGCATCGCCATCCCCCCCACCGCCGCCCCCGGCCGCCATACCCTCGCCGTGCGCATCTCCAACCAACACAACCCGGACGTCCCCTCCTCCGGCGACTACACCACCTTCGGCGGCCTCTACCGCCCCGCCCGACTGATCGCCCTCCACGATGTCTGCATCGACCCCACAGACCACGGCGGCCCCGGAGCCTACTTCACCACCACCGCCGCCGACGAAGCCCGCGCCCTCATTTCCGCCTTGGTCCGCCTCCGCAATCACTCCGCCGAACCCCGCAAAACCACGATCCGCATCCGCCTCCTTGACCCCACCGGCCAACCCGCCGCCGACGCCTCCACGGCCCTCGACCTGGCCCCGGCCTCCGCCGCCGACACCACCGTGCCCCTCCGCATCGACCGCCCCCGCCTCTGGAATGGCCGGCCCAACGGCCACCCCGATGCCCCCCTCTACCGCGCCGTCGTCGAAGTGAGCGTTGGCGACACCCTCACCGACCGCATCGAGCAATCCATCGGCCTGCGCACTGTCCAGCTCGATGCCAACCGCGGCTTCCTGCTCAACGGCCGGCCCTACGACCTGCGCGGCGTCAACAAGCACCAGGAGATCGGCGATCAAGTCTGGGCCGTCACCCCCCAGGCCATCGACGCCGACTTTGCCATCCTCACCGAGATGGGCTCCACCGGCGTGCGCCTGGTCCACTACCAGCACGCCGACTACGTCCACAGCGTCTGCGACCGCCTCGGCCTGGTCACCTGGGTGGAATCCCCCATCAACGCTCGGATCGTCAACACCCCCGCCTACGCCGCCAACGCCCGCCAGCAGTTCCTCGAGCTGATCCGCCAGACCCACAACCATCCCGCCGTCTGCATGCTGGCCATCGGCAACGAGATCCGCCTGCTGCCCGGCCCCGATCCCACCGCCCTGATCGCCAGCCTGATTGACCTGGCCCGCCGCGAAGCCCCCGGCCGGGTCTACACCATCGCCGCCAAGGGGGGCAACCCGGCCGATAAGGGCCTTTCCGGACTGGGCCTGAACACCTACCGCGGCTGGTACGGCGGTGAACCCGAGGACTTCTCCGCCGGGATCGACCAGCAACGCGCCAACTACCCCGGCATCCCCCTGGGCGTCTCCGAGTACGGCGCTGGCGCTTCCATCAACCTCCACAGCCTCACCCCCAGGCGTATGGATTACACCGAGGAATGGCAATCCCGCCTGCACGAGATCCACTGGCGGGCCGCGAAGGAACGCCCCTGGCTCTGGTGCAAGTTCGCCTGGCTCGGCTTCGACACCAGCGGCCCGCGCAAGGAGGCCGACACCCCCGGCCAAAACAACAAGGGCCTAATCACCCGCGACCGCAAAACCCGCAAGGATGCCTTCTACTGGTACCAGGCCAACTGGTCCGACCAGCCCATGCTATACATCACCAGCCGCCGATTCACGAACCGCACCGAGCCCAAAACCCCCGTCAAAATCTACTCCAATGCCCCCGAAGTGGAATTGTTCATCAACGGCCAATCCCAGGGCATCCTCAAGTCCCCCGACCGCCTCTTCCTCTGGCCCACCATCACCCTCCGCCCCGGCCCCAACCGCATCGAAGCCAAGGCCGGCTCAGGCCCAGGTGCCCTGACCGACTCCTGCGAATGGACCCTGCGATAGCGGGGGAGGGGCGCAGCGATTGTCGGCTGCGGAACAGGGGAGAAGCGGGACGTCGAAGGGTTTCTCAAGCTCTATTGCGTAGTTGAGATCAACGCCCTCACTGGCACGATTGCTCCGGGTCTTCCCTGATGAAGAAGGAAGCACCATCCATGTTCATCTCGATGCGGACGGGAAAGTGACCGGATTCAGAACACAGAAAGAGAAGCAAGTCAGAAGCTCGCCACGGTGCTACGACGCAACGATCCCTCTTCCGTTGCGTCGTTGCGAGAAATGATTTGCTGGGCCAGCTGGGGCTTGGCGTTCTTGGTAGTTGCTGACTTCGCGATTCCTTCGCGGCGTCGCGCCTTCGCGAGCTCTGGAGAAATGACCGCGGCCCGGCGGTGCGGCCGTCTGTGGCTCGTTGACCAAGTCCACCCCGTCCGCCGGGCGCTCCATGCGCCCCTTGCTTCGCCCGTTGGAACGCCCGAGGCCCTGTCCGTATAATCCGCGCGATATGCCTTACACCCTGGCCCCGGCGTCCGAGCAGCTTCTGTCCCTGGAGCAAGCCGAGGGCACCAATCGCTGGTTGCTCAACTTCGGCCCGCAGCATCCGGCCACCCACACCACCCTGCGCCTGGTGCTGGAACTCGACGGCGAACGCATCATCCGCTGCACCCCGCACATCGGTTACCTGCACAGCGGCTTTGAAAAACTGGGCGAGCACCTGAACTACAACCAGTACGTCACCATCGTCGACCGCATGGACTACTCGGCCCCCATCTACAACGAGCTGGCCTGGCACGGCGCGGTCGAAAAGCTCATGGGCATCGACCTGACCCCGCGCTGCAAGGTCCTGCGCACCATCGCCGGCGAGCTGGGCCGAATCCAGTCCCACCTGCTGTGCGTGGGGGCGGCCGGCCTGGACTTAGGGGCCTTCACCGCCTTCCTCTACGGCTTCAACGAGCGCGAGGTCATCTACGACATCGTCGAATACATGAGCGGCCAGCGCTACCACACGAGCTGGACGCGCGTGGGCGGGCTGAACATGGACCTGCCCGACGAAGACGTCTTCAAGCGCATGGTCCGCAAGTTCATCGATCAGCAGTTGCCCCCCGCCATCGCCGACATGGAAAGGCTGCTGAACAAGAACCGCATCTTCGTGGACCGCACCAAGGGCGTCAGCCCCATCGGCCGCGAGGACGCCATCGCCTGGAGTCTCAGCGGCCCGGTGGCCCGGGCGGCCGGCGTTCAGCGCGACATCCGTAAGGATGAGCCCTATCTGTGCTTTGCCGACAACTGGGACGGCCAGGGCGCCAAGCCCGTCGATTTCAAGGTGCCCATCATGCACACCGGGGATGTTTATGCGCGGTACCTGGTGCGCCTGGAGGAGATGAAGCAGTCGGCCGCCATCATTGGCCAGCTCATCGATCAGCTTCCGCCCGGCCCGGTCGATGTCAGCCCCGAGGGCAAAGAGGTGCTGCCGCCCAAGGACCAGGTCTACAGCAGCATCGAGGGTCTGATCCAGCACTTCGAGCTGATCATGACCAACCGCGGCTTCACCGCCCCCAAGGGCGAGGTCTATCAGGCCATCGAAACGGCCAACGGCGAACTGGGCTATTACATCGTCAGCGCCGGCGAGGCCGTGCCCTGGCGCGTGCGCACGCGGCCGTGCAGCTTCATCAACTACCAAGTCTTCCCCAAGCTGGTCGAGGGCCACATGATCAGCGACCTGGTGGCCGTCCTGGGCAGCCTGAACATCATCGCCGCCGAACTGGACCGATAATCTGCCACCCCAAAGCCAGAAAAACGCGGCTGCGCTTGCCCCTAAGCCTATCCGTGCAAATTGAGAGTAGTATTTACAATCTGCAAAAAACGCTATAAAATGCGCTTGGACAATGATTAAGCGAGATGCGGCATCCTCTGTTGTCCGCCTGGCCGCCAGTTATCCGCTGGTCACGGTGACCGGCCCGCGCCTGGCCGAACTGGACTGATTCGATTTTATTTACGATAATATACAAAGTCGTATATCATCGTAAATGGATTTCGGCAGCTTCGCCAAACTTCTCCGGCCGCAGCCCTATTTCGACTTGGCCACCGCAGTGCAGCTCGTTGGCCAGTCGCGGCACACCTTGCGCGTGCAACTGGCCCGCTGGTCCAAGGCCGGCAAACTGCTCCCGTTGAAGCGCGGCATGTACGCCTTCGCCGAGCCCTACGCGGCGCAGCCCGTTAACCCGGCCGAACTGACGAACCAGCTTTACACGCCCTCCTACCTCAGTGGTCAGTGGGCCCTGAGCTACTATGCCCTGGTTCCCGAGGGCGTCGGGATGTACACCAGCACCACCACGCGCGTGCCCCGAACCTTCCGCAATGCCTTTGGCGTCTTTCGCTATCAGAGCATCAAGCCGGCCGGTTTTTTCGGCTACCGCGCCGTGCAGATTGATGGGCGCGCGGTGATCATCGCCGAGCCCGAGAAAGCGCTGCTTGATTTCTGGCATTTGCAGCCGGGCCCCTGGGCGATCCAGCGGCTTAAGGAAATGCGGTTCCAGAACACGGACCTCGTAAACGCAGGCAGGCTGCGCGAGTATGCGCGGCGCTTGGAATCACCCCGGCTGCTGCGGGCGGCCGATTTGTGGCCGGAAATCTGCAGCCAGGACCAGGAAGGGACGGTGACGCTGTGAAAGATCAGGCCCTGGCGCTGGCGCGGCAGCAGGCCGACCCGGCCGGCCGACTGAACATCGTTCGGGAATACCTGCAGGCGCTGACGTTGCGATCGCTGCACGAAAGCGAGGCGTTCAGCAACCTGGCCTTCGTCGGTGGCACCGCACTGCGGTTCCTCTACAGCCTCCCCCGGTTCTCCGAGGACCTGGATTTCTCGCTGCAGCAGCAGGAGGGATACGCGCCCGAGGCATGGATGAAGAAGGTCCAGCGCGATCTGCGCCTGGCAGGCTTCGAGGTGGCGGTGACCTTCAACGCCCGAACCACGGTCCACAAGTCATGGGTCAAGGTGGCCGGACTGCTGAAGGAGACAGGGCTATCGCCGCTGGCATCGCAGAACCTCTCCATCCGGCTGGAGATCGACACCCATCCCCCGGCCGGTGCCACTTGCGCCCGCACCGTCGTGAATCGGCATCGCCTGCTGGCATTGCAGCATCGCACGCTGCCGTCGCTGATGGCCGGGAAACTGCATGCGCTGCTTCAGCGCGGTTACCCGAAGGGGCGCGATTGGTACGACTTGCTGTGGTACCTGAGCCAGCGTCCGCCGGTCGAGCCCAATCTCGTGCAGCTTCAAAACGCGCTGGACCAGACCGCCCAGCGCTCGGCCACCCAAGCCGGAAACTGGAGAGAGGCACTGCTGGGGCAAGTGGTGACGATGGACTGCGCCGCGCTGGTCGACGATGTACAGCCCTTCCTGGAACGTCCCGACGAAGCCGCCCTGTTGATCGCCGATAACTTGGCGGCGGTGCTCCGGCCGGCGCGGTAAAGCCCCGCCCCGCCAGCGGCATCTTTTTTGCCGGCCTCAACCAATGGACCTATCATTGGTACCACATAGGTACGGATTAACGCCAGGAGTTGGTGCATGACCACGGAAAGCCCCCCGCAGAAGACCGAAGTCGGCAGCTACTTCGTGGCCAACTATCCGCCCTTCTCGGCCTGGAGCGCCGCCGAGGTGCCCGCGGCACTGGCGGCCCTGGAGACGGCCCCCGCCCAACCGGCCCCCCTGGGGCTCTATCTGCACATTCCTTTCTGTCGCAAACGTTGTAAATTCTGCTACTTCCGCGTCTACACCGACAAGAACGCCTCCGAGGTGGAGACCTACCTCGAGGCCCTGTCGCGCGAAGTCGCCCTTTATGCCGACCGGGCCGGGCTGAAAAACCGCCAGTTCGAGTTCGTCTATTTCGGCGGCGGCACCCCGTCGTTTCTGTCGGCCGCCCAGCTTCAGCGCCTCATCGAGCGCATCGGCCGGCATTTCCGCTGGGACCATGCCCGCGAAGTCACCTTCGAGTGCGAACCCGGAACGCTCCAGCAGTCCAAGCTGGCGGCCATTCGCGGCATCGGCGTGACGCGCCTCAGCCTGGGCGTCGAGCACTTCGACGATGAAATCCTTTCGGCCAACGGACGGGCCCACAAGTCGCCGGAAATCTTCCGCGCCTATGACTGGGCCCGGCAGGCGGGCTTCCCCCAGATCAACATCGACCTGATCGCCGGCATGCTCGGCGAAGACGGCATCAAATGGCGCACGGCCGTCCAGAAAACCATCGAGCTGAATCCCGACAGCGTGACCATTTACCAGCTCGAGCTGCCCTTTAACACCGTGATCTCCCGCGAAGCCCGCGGCGCCGGCGCGCCGGCCGCGGTGGCCGACTGGCAGACCAAGCGCTCCTGGGTGGATTGGGCCTTTGCCCGTCTCCAGGACGCCGGCTACGAAATCTCCAGCGCCTACACCGTGGTCCGCCCGGAAAAGCACGCCGGTTTTGTCTATCGCGATTCGCTCTGGCACGGGGCCGACATGATCGGCACCGGCGTGGCCAGCTTCTCGCATTTTGCCGGCGTGCATTACCAGAACCAGGACACCTGGGAAGACTACGTGCAGCGCCTTTCGGCCGGGCAGTTGCCCATTGCCCGCGCCTTGGCGACCACGCCGCTGCAGCAACTGATTCGCCAGATGATCCTGCAACTGAAGCTGGGCCGCATCGACGCCCGCTATTTCCAGGACCAATTCGGCATCAATATCCAGCGCCAGTTTGCCGAGGCCTTCGCCTCACTGATCGACGAGGGCTGGGCCGCCGTCGACGGGCCGCTGCTCAGCCTGACGCGCCAGGGGCTGCTGCGTGTGGACAGTCTATTGCCGCGCTTTTACGAGCCGCAGTATCGCCATGTCCGCTACACCTGAGACAACCTCGATGCCCCGGCCCGGCTCGCTGACCGACTGCCCCGGCCCGCGGCAGGCCATCGCCGGGCTTTGCGCTCCGCTGGGCGGCTTTGACGAATCGATGCTCCAGGTGGATCCGGTCGAGCCGCCCGCCATGCCCGCCTGGGCCAATCAGCTCCTGGTCCATCAGCGCCACATGACTCGTGTGCTGGAGGCCGCCTACGGCGCCAAGGTGGATCTGTACGTCATGCGCTACCACCTGCAGCAGGAGCTGTATACGCGGAAGATCTTTCTGACGGTGCATCACACGGCCCGGGCCGTTGAATATGGCGTGGTGCGCCTGGATTTGCGATGTCTGTCGGAGGCGGTGCGCCAGCAGGTGCTCCAGCGCCGGGCCCCGCTGGGCTCGATCCTCATTCGTCATAATGTGCTACGGCGCATCGAGCCGCGCTGGTTTGTGCGCCTGCCCGCCCACAGCGCCCTGCGCCGCTGGTTTGGAGCCCCCGCCCGGCAGGAGCTGTTCGGCCGCGTCGGCATCATCTGGTGCGATGACCGGCCGGCCATTGAACTGTTCGAAGTGGTGATGCAGCCGCCGGGTTTTGGCGAAGTGGAGACAACATGACTACGAAATACGATTGCGTGGTGATCGGCGGCGGACCCGCCGGCTCGACCGTGGGAGCGCTGGTGGCCCAGGCCGGTTTCTCGACCCTGGTGCTGGAGCGCAGCATCTATCCGCGCTTTCACATCGGCGAATCGCTGATGCCCGAGACTTACTGGACCTTCAAGCGCCTGGGCGTGCTAAAGCAGCTTCAGCAGTCGCCCTTCGTCAAGAAATACAGCGTGCAGTTCGTGGCCGCCTCGGGCAAGGAATCGCAGCCTTTCTATTTTGACGAGGTCAACCCCCACGAATCCTCGCAAACATGGCAGGTGCGCCGCAGCGAGTTTGACCAGATGCTGCTGGACAACGCCCAGCGCCTGGGGGCCCACATCTGGCAAAACGCCAACGTCACCCAGGTCCAGCTGGAGCCGGCGGCCAACGACGATCTGCCCCGCGCCACCGGCGTGAGGGTCAGCCGCGACAGCGGCCCCGTCCAGCGCATCGACGCTCGCGTGGTGGTCGATGCCACCGGCACCAGCGCCCTGTTGTCGCGGCGGCTGAACATCCGCCAGGCCGATCCCAAGCTGCGCAAGGCCTCGCTGTTTGCCCATTATCGCGGGGCCCGCCGCGACAGCGGCAAGGACGAAGGGGCCACGCTGGTGCTGTCCACGCCCAACCAGGATGGCTGGTTCTGGTACATCCCGCTGCACGATGACATCGTCAGCGTGGGCGTGGTGGGCGACCTGGAGAACCTTATCACCGGCCGGTCCGATCCGCTGGCCACGCTGGAGCAGCAAATCGCCGCCTGCCCCTCGGTGGCCGCCCGGCTGACCGCCGCCCAGCGCATCTCACCGGTGCACGTGCTTTCGGACTTCTCCTATCGCTCCACGCGCTGCGCCGGCGAAGGATGGGTGCTGGTGGGCGATGCCTTCGGCTTCCTGGACCCGATCTACTCCTCGGGTGTCTTCCTGGCTCTCAAGAGCGGCGACCTGGCCGCCGACTGCATCATCGAGGCCTTACGCAGTGGCGATCTTTCGGCCGCCCGCCTCGGTCGCTGGGGCCCGACCCTCAACGACGGCATGCAGGCCATCCGCAAGCTGGTCTATGCCTTTTACACCAAGGGCTTTTCCTTTGGCCAGTTCACGCGCCAATATCCGCAGTTCAAGAATAACCTGGTGGACCTGCTGGTCGGCGATGTCTTCCGGCCCGAGGTCAACGCCATCTTCGAGCCCATGGGCCAGATGATCCCCCTGCCCCAGCCCTCGCGGCTGCACGAGCCGCGCTCTGGCCTGGCGGCGGCGCAGCGGTGAAGATGCACGCCATGAAGAGCTTCACCGTCACCCGCCGCGTGATGTTTGCCGAGACCGACATGGCCGGCATCATGCACTTTGCCAACTACTTCCGCTGGATGGAGGAAGTCGAGCACGAGATGTTCCGCTCGCTGGGCCTGAGCGTGGTCATGCACAGCGGCGACGTGGAGCTGTCCTGGCCGCGGGTTTCCACCTCCTGCGAATTCCTGGCCCCGCTGCGCTTCGAGGAGCAGGTCACCCTGAGCCTGCGCATCGTCAAGCTGGGGCGCTCATCGCTGACCTACGAAGTGCAGTTTCACTGTGGGCAGCGCCACGTGGCCACCGGCAAGCTCACCAGCGTGTGCGTGGCCATCGACCATGGGCAGATGAAAGCCATCGCCATCCCCGCGGATATCCGGGAAAAGCTCCAGAAACTGGCCTGAAATTGGGGTCTCTGACCGGACCTCACCGAGCCGACGGGCCCGTTGTCGCGCGGGCGGGCCGCTGCGTCGTGGTATGGCGGCTGGACCGCAACTGTTGGCGCGCCTCCTCGGCGCGGGTGATGATGCCGGCCGCCGGTTGCGTGGTGGCCGGCTCGAGCACGAAATTCCACGTCTTGTGATGCCTGGCCCCCACCAGTTCGCTGAAGAAATCCAGGGGCGGGATCATGTAAATGGCCGGCCAGAAGCCGCGCGAGGTCTTGAGCGTCTCGTGGCCTTCGTGGCGGAGAATCAGTTCATAATCCCCGTAGTCGGCCACTTCGGTGGTGATGGGCGTGCGGCCGATCTCAGCGTCGTTAAGCCACACCAGGGCCCCTGGCGGGTCGCTGGTGATGGTCAGTGTGCGCTGGGCACAGCCGCCCAGCAGCAACACTAGCAGCACGCCCACCAGCAGCGGCCGCAACGCCAGATTCATCGCGGCGGCGTGGCCTGGCTCACGATGGGCCGGGCCCTTGAGATCGCCAAGTCTGGGATTGCCAGGCTCCAGCTTGGCCCTCCTCTGCTCTGTGCCGAGCTGGAGCCCGGCGTTCCCAGGGCGCCAGCCGCGCCGCTGAGTTCTCCGTCGCGCTGCCGTCGCGGCGTTGTGGCGTAGCGTTCTCTGAATCATCGCCGTCACCCGCTGAACCTCCGGCCGCAGTATAGACCCGCGCCGCCGGCGGGCAAGGCGGCTACTATGTAGGGCGCATGATCTTTCGCCTGATCATCGGCTCGTTTGTGTTGCTGGACCTGCTCTGGTGGTGGTGGGCCGACCGCCGCCTGCGCCCACTGCGCCGACATCGCCTCTGTCGCACGCTGCTGGGTGTCATGGTGGCCTTGCTGGCCGGCTCGCTGCTGGCGTGGCTGACCTTTCCGCACCAGATGCGCAACACCCAGCTGCCCCCGCTGGCCGTGCTCAATGCCGCCATCTTCATCTGGCACCTGGTGCTGCTTCCCCTGGGCCTGGTGCTGGCGCTGGCCAGCGGGCTGGTGCAGCTGGCGCTGTGGTCATCGGCGCGGCTGGCGCGACTGCGAATCCGTCCAGCGCCGGCCGATCCGCTGCCGGTTCATCTGACGCTGGCCCCGGCGATCGACATCAGCGCTCTTCCTTCCCGGCGCCACTTTCTGGGCGCGGCGGTGGCCGCCGTGCCGCCGCTGCTGCTGGCCACCACCGTGCCGGTGGCTTTGGGCCAGGTGGGCACCTTCCGCGTTCGCCGCTTGAGCGTGCCGCTGGCCGATCTGCCGCCGGAGCTGGACGGGCTGACGATCGCCCACGTGACCGATGTGCATGTCGGCCGTTTCATGCCTCCCGAGGCCCTGGCGGCCGTTGTGAAATCCGTCAACGCCATGGACGTCGACCTGGTGCTGATGACCGGGGACCTGATCGACTTTGCGGTGGCCGACCTGCCGCCGGCGCTGGAATGGGTGCGGCAGTTTCGTGCGCGCCACGGTCTGGCCATGTGCGTGGGCAATCATGATCTGATCGAGAACCCCGCCGAATTTGTGCGCGGCGTGCGCCGGGCGGGCGTGCCCCTGCTGATCGACCAGTGGATGACCATTCCCATTGGCGACCAGCGACTGGAACTGGCCGGCCTGGGCTGGGGGCGCGGCGATGCCGCGCTTCGCTCGGCCATGGATCGGCTGCTGTCGCGCCAGAGTCTGCAGTCGCGGCGGCAGGCGGGCGGTTTCCCCCTGCTGCTGAGCCATCATCCTCACGGTTTTGACCCGGCCGCCGCGGCCGGCTTTCCACTGACGCTGGCCGGGCACACGCACGGCGGGCAGATCATGGTCAACGAGCGTCTGGGCGCGGGCTTCATCATCTATCGCTATGTGACCGGCCTGTATCGCAAGGGCGCCAGCGCCCTGGTGGTCTCCAACGGCGTGGGCAACTGGTTCCCGCTGCGCGTCCGCGCTCCCTCCGAGGTCATCCACCTGACCCTGCGCCGCGTGGACCGCCAGCCGCAGCTCAGCAGTATCGCCACCTGATCAAACCCGCGCCGATCAGAAGCCCCCCCGCCGCCGCCAGCAGCGGCATCAGCCCCATACGTCCCTGGCGCACGCGCAGCTTCAGCGGCTGCTTCTGCCACGGCCAAACCACCGCCCCGCTGCTGCGCAGCGCCAACTGATGCAGAGCCTGCTCATCGATCCCGATGCGCTCAAACTCGGCCGGATATCGCCCCGGCAGCACCACCTGATCGATCACCCGCTGCCCCAGCCGCAGCACGCCCACCTGCGGGGTCCTGCCGGCCGGCAGCACGATCTCATATTGCCCTGGCCCGCTCTGCTGCAGCGCGTGGGTCCGCGCCTCGTCGTCGCCGCGCAGCTCCAGCTCCAGTTTCAGGCCGTTCATATAGGCCCCGGCATCCACCGCCTCCACGCCGATGCGCACCTGTGACTGTGCGCGGACGCTGACCGCAAAGCGCGGGTCGCGCGGCGGCCGGGCCACCGAATCGGCCAGCGCTAACGCCAAATCGCGCGGCGGGCCAAACGCCGCCGCCAGCACCACCCCCTGCCCAAGCTGCCATCGGCCCATCAGCGGCGCTCCGTCGGGTTCATCGACGCGCCCCAGCAACAGCGCCGTCTCCTTCAGCCACACGCGATTCCACAGGTCAATCGACAGCCCCCCAGGCCAGCTCAGCTCCCTGGCCAGTTGCGCGGTGACGGTTCGGCGCATCAGTCGATCGCCCATCGCCCCCCGCGCCAGTTGCCGCAGCGATTCGGTCCAGCCGCGCGGCTCCAGGCTCTGCATAAACGCCCCGCCGCTACCCTCGGCCAGGTTCTTCAAGAGCACTCCCGCCTTGCCCTGGCCGATGGCCAGCACGTGCAGCCGAATCTGTTTACGCTTCAGCCCCCGGGCCAGCGACTCCGGATCGTCAATCTGCGCTTCGGTGTCGCTGACCAGCAGCAACTGCTTGGGCGCATCGCCCTCCACCTGCGCGATCGTTGCCGCCAATGCCGCTTCCAGGTTGGTCGGCCCGCCCGGCCGCTGCTCGGCCGGAGGCAAACGCTGCCCCAGCGCCTGGCCGACACTGCGCCCCTGCGTCCACCACCGCAGCTCCTGCGAAAAGCCGCCCACGCTCAAACTGTCCTTGGCCGGCAGATGCGGCAACAGTCGCTGCAGAGCCTGCGCCTGCAATTCCCAGCGGCTGATCGGCCCGGCCGGCGCCGCCATCGAACCGCTGGCATCCAGCAGCACGATCCACTGCATCGCCGGCATCGGCGGATGGCTGCTCAGCGGCGAAAGCAGCTCCAGCACGCTGCCGCCATAGTCGCCGGCGGCGTAGGCACGCTGGCCTCCCAGGATGACCAACGCCCCGCCCAGATTCCGCACGTAATGCGCCAGCCGCCGCTGCTGGGGCGCCGTCAGCGCCGACGCGGGCACGTTCTCCAGAACGATGATCGAGGTGGTCAGATATTCCGCCAGCTCTGCCGGCACTTGCTCCAGGCCAATCCATCCCGGCGGCGCCTGGCCACCCACCCACCAGCGTCCGGCCATCTGCGGCGGTGGCAGCGCCAGCGCCAGGGCATCATTCTCCGGCCAGGGATCGCTGCCGCTGACCCGCGCCCCGCCCCGCCGCGCCTGCGGGGGAAGGTCCATGCTGACCACCTGCTGGCCGGCCTCCACCCAGCGCTGGGTCGTGGGCCCCGGCTGGGCCGATAGAGTCACGCCCTGCGGCCCCTCGCCCTGGTGGCGCACGCCCGCAACCAGTTGCTGCGCGCGGCGCTCCAGCAGCGTGATCGCGCTGTCGCGCGCCTCCTTCAGCCGCGGATCCATCACCGCATACACCGGTGGCGAAAATGCCGGCAAGGCAAACTGCCCGTCGCTCAGCAGCACAATCGCTTCTGCCGTCGGCGGCCGAAAAACCGTTCGCCCCGGCGACAGGTTCTCTATCGCCTGTGCCTGGGGCGAGATCTGCTGCTCGTCGGCAAAATACAAAATCTGGTACGGCCGGTCCCCCAGCAGTTGCCCCAGCCGCTGCCGCAGCGCCTGGGGGTCGCGATACCCGGCCGTGCGCGTGCTGGCCGACAAATCCACCATCACCAGCACCTGGGCCGAGCGTCCGATCATCCATGTCAGCCCTCCGGCCGCCAGCACCCACAACCCCAGCCCCCCCGCCAGCAGCAGCCGGACGCTCAGCGGCGCGCCCAGTCGGCGCAGCCACAGCCCCGCCACTGCGGCCGCTGCCAGCAGCGCCGCCGCCAGCAAATGCGCCTGCGAAGTTATGCTCAGGCTCGCCAGAGTACCCATGCCTCAGGTAATCTATCCGGCCGATGCACGCTTTGCAGGTTCGATGACCTTTTTGGAGACCCGCCCATGCCCTACCCGCGCACGCGCTCGACCACCATCCTCAGCGTTCGCCGCGGCCAGCAGGTGGCTTTGGGCGGCGACGGCCAGGTCACCCTGGGCGCGGTCGTGGCCAAGCACGATGCGATCAAAATCCGCCGGCTGGGCGGCGGCAAGGTGCTGTGCGGTTTTGCCGGCTCGGCCGCCGACGCCTTTTCCTTGCTGGAACGCTTCGAAAAGCGCCTCAACGAATACCCCGACAACACCCGCCGCGCCGTCATCGAACTGGCCAAGGACTGGCGCACCGACCGTATCCTGCGCCGCCTGGAGGCCATGCTGGCCGTGGTCGACGCCTCCGTCAGCCTGATTGTCAGCGGGGCCGGCGATGTCATCGAACCCACCGATGGCATCATCGGCATCGGCTCGGGCGGCCCTTATGCCCAGGCCGCCGCCAAGGCGCTGTTATCGCATTCGGATTTATCCGCGGCCCAGATCGTCGAATCCGCCCTGAAAATCGCCGGCGAACTGTGCATCTACACCAACACCCACATTAAGGTGGAAACGCTGTAGGCATCGCCTATCTCCGGCTGGCCGCAAGGGCACCTGCGGCCGCAAGAGGTGGGGGTATGGGCGCTTGCGGTGGGCTTGCTCCCTCTGGCGGCAACTCCATCAGAGTCGAGCGCACAGCTTGGTTCTCCCCTCCCCCGCCGGTACTCCGTGCGGGGGAGGGTATAGGGCCGGGCGTGCTCATTCGCGCACAGGCAATACGCAAATCGATACACAACCTCGGCCAATTCCGGTGGTAATACAGGTAGTAGTGGTGTTTTGCACAAGCGAGGCCAACATGAAATGCTCACCTTGAAGCCTCGACAATTCCTCGGGCCGTCGGTTCGGCCGCTACGATTCATCTTGGGCTGAATGACTTGACGAATGGACTGCCGCCATGAAAAACCGCACCTTCCTTTCCGTCATCATCGCCTGCTTCGCCGGTCTGTGCGGATTGCTGCTCTTCGCGACGCCCGGCGCACACGCGGTGGAACACCCGTTCTGCCTTTGGACCCGCGACGAGGCCGCGCAACTCCGGAAATGGATCGAAACCGATCCCGTCGCCAGACAGCAGTATGACAGGACCACCGCGCGCGTCGCCAGGAACATGAAACAGGAAGGCATGATATCTCCGGCTTTCATGGACCTGTTCAACTACCTGGTCATGGGCGACAAGGTTGCCGGCGAACGGCAGAAGGCGGAACTCTTGAAGTTCATCGGGGGGCGGCCCGAACCCATGCGCATCGAGTTCACGCTGGACGAGGCGAATCACACATGGGCGGTCGGTGGTCGCAGTCACAACGACCGTCACATGTGGCAGAGCTACAACGACCACGTGCTGCGCTACGACATCCTGTACGACCAACTCACGCCCGAACAGCGCCGCGGCGTCGAGCATACCTTCCGGGTCTACATCGACTTCCAACTGGCTGGCGGCAAGCCGTGGCATCCCGGCTACCGGTATGACAGGACGAGTTGGCTTCCGAATATCGGCTGGAACAGGATCATCAGCACCCACTACATGGCCGTGGCGCTGAGGGACGAAAAACTGATCAAGGCCGTGTTCGAGTCCGCCGGCGGGTTCAAGTGGTTCATGGACGAATACCTGGGCGACGGGAAGTTCTACATGGAGGAGTTCGGCAAGTACTGGACGAAGGTGGACGACGTCCTGGTCTACTGCGAGGCCCTGGATAGGCTCGGACTGCCGAAGTACGGTTACGGATACATTGGCAGGAACGGCGGGAGCGCCCGGAACTACGCGGAGATGTACGCGCTGGTCACCTTGCCCATGATCGAGCAACCCGGCGACAGACCGTGGCACCCAAGCGTCAACATGGGCGACGCCGGCTCCATCATGGTTCAGGGCGGGACGCCGACGGTAACCGGAGGAACGCTGTTCGACTACGAGTTGTTCCACAGGCGGTTCCCCGACGGCGGGTTCGACTACTTCCTTGCCCACAAGCGCGACCCAGGCCAGGACGTATATCTGCCCACGCCGTTCTTCGGTTTGGGCCCCATGGACCCGAAGAAGGTGCGGCCCCCGCTTCCGGCACCCTCCTATGCCTCGCGCGGCCGCGGGTTCGCCCTCCTGCGCGCCGAGGAGGGGCCGGCCTACTGGGAATCCCCGAAACCGGCAGTGGCCCTGCAGTTCGGCATGTACTACCCGCACTACGTCCACGACTGCTTCGCGATCATGCAGTATGTCGCGCTGAACCGCATGATCTACACCAGAACGGGCAGGATCAGCAAACGCGGTTACACCGCTGGAGACCCTTTCCGGGACCACGTGCGCGGACACTGCGGCGTCGTGGTGGACGGATTGCAGGCAAAGCCGGTGGACGACGGCAACAGCGGAACCTCCAACCACAACGTCAGGGACAACTTCACGAAGACCGTCAAGTTCGTGTCCGCCCGGGCCCACGGCATCTACCCGGACGTGGACCAGGAACGGGCGCTGTTCCTCACTGACGAGTACCTCTTCGATCTGTTCTGGCTGAAGAGCACGGGCGCCTCGGCCGACAAACCGCGCGTGTACGACTGGCAAGTCCTGACTTTCGGGGACACCGTTGGAAGCGCCCATGCGCCGTGGTCGGCCCTGGACGCGTTCGGCGACAAGGCCAGGGCGCAGAAGCCCTATCTCGATGACATCCGCGTCATGGACGCCGGCGACCGGCCGTGGACCGTGACCGCATTGTTCGACACGAGCAACGCGGTGAGCCCGGGCGTCCGCGTCTCGATGCTCGGAGACAAGGACACACTGGTTCTGAGTTCCCTCACGCCAGGCGACCGCGGATACGGCGGCGGAGCCGCCGAACAGAAGGGGCGCAGCATCCTGGTGACGCGCACGGCGCCGTCAACGACCTTTGTGGCTCTTCACGAGCCGTTCAGGGGCGGAGCCGGCGCGCATGCGATAGAGCAGTTCCAGAGCATCGGGAGGACCGACGCGGCGATCGCCGTCCGCATCGTCGGCAAGGCGGGCAGCGGCATTGACGACCGTGTTCTATTGCGCTTCGGCGACAACGCCGGCGAACCGACCGACATCGGCGACGCGCACGAATCCTACACGTTCGCCGACCACCTGTACCTGCGCATCGGCCCCGGCACCGTGAACGCCGTCGGCAAGGCGCGCAAGCTGGCCATCCCGGTGAAGGGACATCCGAAGCTCATCGTCAACGGCAAAGAGCGTCCGGCACAGATCGCCGACGGGATTCTGAAGGCCGAACTTGACGACAAGTGGCCGCCCTTGCCACGCAGAGCCGCCACAACTCAGAACGCGGACACCAGTTCGCTCGCGCGGCTGATCGCACAACTGCACGGCGCCGACGTCGCAAAGCGCGAGGAGGCCGCCCACGCCATCGGCAGGATGGGCGCTGCGGGCAAGGAAGCCATCCCTGCCCTGATCGAATGCCTCAGACAGAAAGTTCGCTTCGGCAACAAAGCGGCGCCGGCGGGACTGGCTGGAATCGGCCCCGCCGCGATCCCATCGCTGATCGAAGCCATGCGGTTCGATGACCCCTACGCGCGCTACGAGGCCATCTCGGCGATCCGCATGATGAGCGACAAGGCACCCGCTGCCGCGCCGGCATTGATCCGGGCACTGGACGACGAGAACTCCGCCGTGCGCATCAACGCCTGCCTCGCCCTGCAGGGCCTGGGGGCCGCGGCCGCGGAGGCGATACCGGCGCTGGCGCGAATGCTCGGCGATCCCCTGGCCAACAAGTATGCCGCCTTCGCCTTGTCCGGCATGGGAAGGACCGCAACCAAGGCGTTGATAGAGGCCCTGGCCGATCCGAAGAGGCTCGACGCCGCGGTTTGGGGTATCGAACGAATCGGCCCGGACGCCGCGGACGCGACCCCCGTGCTCGTCCAAGCGCTCTCGACAAAGGATCCATCCGTGTTCGCCAGAGCAGCCTCCGCTTTGGGCGGAATAGGGCCACAGGCGAAGAAGGCCGTGCCGGCACTGATCGAAGCGCTTGACGATACGACCAACAGACCGGCCGCCGCCGGGGCACTGGGCCGCATCGGCGCCGAAGCGAAGGCCGCTGTGCCGGCGCTGATGCGTTGCGCCCTTTCGGAAACGACGGACAAGGCGGGTCGCGCCAACCGCGTGTGGTCGGCGGCGACCCTCCGCGCCCTGGGCCAGATCGGCCCGGCCGCAAAGGACGCGATTCCTCTGCTGCTCCAGGCCGTTCAGGATCAGGGGTTCAATGCGCGCGCGACGGCAGTGGCGGCGCTTGGCGAGATAGGAGCGCCGACAGATGACGTTCTGAGGGTCCTAGCGGCATGCATGAAAGATCGCGATCAGAAAATCCGCGACGCCGCCGCAGCGGCGCTGGCCCGTTTCGCAAGTAACGCGTCGGGAATCGCGCCTTCGCTCAAGGAAAACCTGACCGACGCGAACCCGGTTATTCGCGTTGATTCCGCCTCCGTTCTTATCCGTATTGGCGCGTTCGGCAAGGAGGCCCTCTCCGCACTCGCCGAGGCGCTGGAGTCCAAGGACGTGGGAGTGTGCCGCCTAGCCCTGAACAAGACCGGCAATCTGGGATCCAAAGCCAATGCTTTGCTACCGTCGGTGAAGAAACTGGCAGCCAGCGAGAATGCCGAGATCAGGACCAAGGCGGCGGAGGTCGCCCTCGCCATCGAGAAAACTGAGCGGTAGCGGCCTCGCCGACTCTCTGACGAGCTGCAAACCAGGAGAAGATCAATGTGCCCCAAGACGAAGACCGTTCTCGGTATCGGGCGGACAAACGCCTTCGCGCTCCGCGCGCGCAAGACGGCCACGGTGTTTCTGTTGACCTTCGCACTGGCGCTGCCTGCGCTGGGCGATCAAGACATGGCGCCGCCGGAGTTGCCATTCTGGCCGATCGCGATGTATGCGCCGCCGAGTTTCAGACAGTTGTATGCCCCCACCGTAAAACGCGCTGCCACCACCAGTGATGCGCGCCCCCGCGCGGACATCCTGGTGTGGATGCCGCCGGACACCAGGCGTATCCGGGCCGTCTTGCTAGTCGTGAACAACGCGCAGTCCAAGCTGTTCGGCGAGCACCCCGCCTTGAGGGAAACGGCAAAGAAGCACGGCATGGGCGTCATCTACTTGCGCCAGGACCGTCCACGCCCTCCCATGAAACGCGATCCCGCCAAGGGGACCTACGTCTGGGACGAATCGGCTGACGCGGCATTCCGTTGCGACATTCCGCGACCCGCGTGGTGGTTGACACCCCACGAGGACCTGGGCGATGCGCAACTCGTGATGGATTACGTAGCGCAGAAAACCGGCGTGCCGGAGTTCAAGCACGCGCCGTGGATCACCTACGGCCAATCCTCCCGCGGAAAGTTCCCGTTCCACATGGCATGGAAGTTCCCGAAACGAACCGTGGCGACCATTGACCATCATGCGGAGACACCGACCTGGCCCCCTGATGACTGGGCCACGTTCGATGGCCAAACCGTCATGCACGCCAATCTCAACGGCGAGGTCGAATGGGGAGGAACCTTCGCCGTGCATGTGCGGCCATCCCTTCTGAACTTCAGAAACAAGACGTCCTGGCTCCCGCACCAGGCCGTCGCGCGCGGAATAGCGCACACCGACTATGACAACTCCGGCAAGGATACGGACGGCAAGGCCACCCAGGTCGAAGTGTGGGATTATCTCGCCGTCCACGTGGACAAGGCCCTTTCTTTGCGCCTGCCCAAGGAGGGCTTCCCGACGGAAGGACCGCTGAAACTGAACAACATCGATCCGGCAACCGGCTACCTGATCGAGACTTTCGCGATCGAGGACATTCTCGGCCGCCCGCGACTTCCCCTTGTGGAAAAGGACGGGCTGTTTGTCGTCAATCCAAAAGAGCCGACGGTCAACGGTTACGCGAGGATCCCTCCGGCCGCCGGTTACGTTCCCCCTGAGGGCGTCCCCGTGGTGCCAATCGCGCCGGGCCGCAGTCCGACCGATTGGCTGCTGACCGAAGGCATGCCGTTCGCGGTGAAGGTGGACCCCATGGTTGACGTCGGCGCATTCGCGGCGCTGCGCCCGAAACCCGGCGACGCCGTGGAGATCGACGGACGGAAGACCGCCTTCAGCAGAATCAAGGACGCCCAGGTCGGACGACGCGACGGGCCACGCGGCATCTCCACTTCTGCCCTGAAACAGCGAGGCGTCCAGAAACTCACGCTGCTTGGATACACCGTGCTGGACGTGAAGGAGCCGGGAGCGTACAGCGTGACCGGTCTTCACTCCCTCGCCGTGCGCCTGCGCCTTGTTCTCAACGGCGTGCCCGTGGACCACCGGCAGGTTGTCCAACTGGACAAGGGGCTCTACCCCATGCTCTTCGTGCTCCGCATGGACGGCGTGATATGGCCACACTGCGAACCGTCGCTGGATACGGCCAGCGAGGAACAGATCGTTGAAGCCAAGACCATGCAGGCGGACAAGGAAAAAGCCCTTGCCGAATTCGAGGCCCGAAGGATTAAGAAGCGCGATCCCATGTCCTTTGTGCACAAGTACACCGACGTTCCCGAATTCGAGCGGTATCGCATGTTGTGGGTCGCGGATAAGGAACAGGCCACGGCATGGGTGCGACTCCACACCCCCAAATCACCGGGGAAAAAGGATTGATAGTCCTGCACGACATTGGGCAGACCGTTATGGCGTGGAAGGACCTGGCACAACCATGCGGCGGTGATCCCAGCCGAAGGCGGCTGGGCTACCATACCAGAGGGAGGCAAGCGTCTGGCGAGCCGCTGCAACACATAGTACCGCCGATGTCCTCATCGGCGGATATTCCCTGGTAGAGGCCGCGGGTGTGGGTTTTGATGTGGCACCGCCGCCCCCGGCGGTGCTGATTCCAGCCGAAGGCGGCTGCTCCTCCATCCACAGGGCATCCGCCACATCCTGCAGCATCTGGGCGTAAAGCCGCCGGTCCCCCTCGCTCGCCGCGCGATCGTAGCAGACATCACGAAGCGACCGTGTCGTGGAAGATCGGCAGGCGTCAGGGCAAGGCCGGGTTCTCGCTCATGAAACAGGCCTCAGCCCCTGCTGGCCGGCCTCCACCCAGCGCTGGGTTGTGGGCCCCGGCTGGGCCGATAGAACCACGCCCTGCGGCCCCTCGCCCTGGTGGCGCACGCCCGCAACCAGTTGCTGCGCGCGGCGCTCCAGCAGCGTGATCGCGCTGTCGCGCGCCTCCTTCAGCCGCGGATCCATCACCGCATACACCGGTGGCGAAAATGCCGGCAAGGCAAACTGCCCGTCGCTCAGCAGCACAATCGCTTCTGCCGTCGGCGGCCGAAAAACCGTTCGCCCCGGCGACAGGTTCTCTATCGCCTGTGCCTGGGGCGAGATCTGCTGCTCGTCGGCAAAATACAAAATCTGGTACGGCCGGTCCCCCAGCAGTTGCCCCAGCCGCTGCCGCAGCGCCTGGGGGTCGCGATACCCGGCCGTGCGCGTGCTGGCCGACAAATCCACCATCACCAGCACCTGGGCCGAGCGTCCGATCATCCATGTCAGCCCTCCGGCCGCCAGCACCCACAACCCCAGCCCCCCCGCCAGCAGCAGCCGGACGCTCAGCGGCGCGCCCAGTCGGCGCAGCCACAGCCCCGCCACTGCGGCCGCTGCCAGCAGCGCCGCCGCCAGCAAATGCGCCTGCGAAGTTATGCTCAGGCTCGCCAGAGTACCCATGCCTCAGGTAATCTATCCGGCCGATGCACGCTTTGCAGGTTCGATGACCTTTTTGGAGACCCGCCCATGCCCTACCCGCGCACGCGCTCGACCACCATCCTCAGCGTTCGCCGCGGCCAGCAGGTGGCTTTGGGCGGCGACGGCCAGGTCACCCTGGGCGCGGTCGTGGCCAAGCACGATGCGATCAAAATCCGCCGGCTGGGCGGCGGCAAGGTGCTGTGCGGTTTTGCCGGCTCGGCCGCCGACGCCTTTTCCTTGCTGGAACGCTTCGAAAAGCGCCTCAACGAATACCCCGACAACACCCGCCGCGCCGTCATCGAACTGGCCAAGGACTGGCGCACCGACCGTATCCTGCGCCGCCTGGAGGCCATGCTGGCCGTGGTCGACGCCTCCGTCAGCCTGATTGTCAGCGGGGCCGGCGATGTCATCGAACCCACCGATGGCATCATCGGCATCGGCTCGGGCGGCCCTTATGCCCAGGCCGCCGCCAAGGCGCTGTTATCGCATTCGGATTTATCCGCGGCCCAGATCGTCGAATCCGCCCTGAAAATCGCCGGCGAACTGTGCATCTACACCAACACCCACATTAAGGTGGAAACGCTGTAGGCATCGCCTATCTCCGGCTGGCCGCAAGGGCACCTGCGGCCGCAAGAGGTGGGGGTATGGGCGCTTGCGGTGGGCTTGCTCCCTCTGGCGGCAACTCCATCAGCGATGCGCGCACAGCGCGTAGTGGGCGGTAGGCCGTCCATCATCAGGTGGCAAAAGGACGGTGGGCGGCCCTGCCCGCTGCTTTCTTGACTCCCTCCAACCCCATTTCCGAGCTATGTCCGGGGAAGACCCGGGCTGCGGGGTCGATGTGCTTCTTGGCGTTGTTGACGGCGATGGCCGCCTCGCCAAAACCGGTGGCGATCAGCTTCAGCTTGCCTTCGTAGGTGACAATGTCGCCGGCTCCGAAGATTCCCGGCCGGCTGGTGCGCATGCGGCTGTCGACCACGATCTGCCCCCCGCTCAGCTCGAGCCCCCAGTCCTTGATGGGCCCCAGCGAATTCTGAAAGCCGATGTTGACCAGGACCGCATCCACCTCCAACGTGCGCTGGGCGCTGCTGCGGTTATCAAAGACGGTGGCCCATTGCAGCCGCCCCTGACCCCCGATGGCCTTCAGCTCGTGGAACAGCTCCAGCTTCACGCGCGAGCAGCGCAGCTTCTGCACGCTGTCCTCATGGGCGCGGAATTCGTCGCGGCGATGGATCAGCGTCACCTCGGCCGCCAAGTCGCACAGCGTGTTGGCCCAGTCGACCGCGCTATCCCCCCCGCCGACGATCAGTACGCGCTGGTTGGCCAGCTCGGCCATGCGGCTGACAAAGTAGTACAGCCCCCTGCCTTCGTACTCGGCCGCGTTCTCCAGGGACAGCCTGCGCGGCACAAACGCCCCCACGCCAGCGCAGATCAAAATGGCCCGGCAGACATGTCTGCCACGGACTGTCACTATCGTGTAAGTGCTTTGCTGCTCGTCATATATAAGCTGACGCACCTGCTCGCCAAGACACACCTGCGGGTGATATTGCAGCCCCTGTTCGATGAGCCTGGCCGCCAGGTCCTTGGCCAGCACGCGCGGGTAGCCCGCCACGTCATAGATGTATTTCTCGGGATAGAGGGTGACCAGTTGTCCGCCCAGGGCTTCCAGCGAGTCCAGGATCTTGACGGACATCTGCCGCAGGCCGGCATAGAAGGCGGCAAAGAGCCCCGCCGGCCCCCCGCCCACGATCAGCAGATCCACCGCGCTGTCCGCCGTGTCTGACATGGCACGATTCTAGGCCAGGCACCGCTTGTCACACCACGGGGATTACTCCGGGTCGCGTGTCACGGACATGGTCAGCCGCTTCCAGAAGGAAGGCTGGGTGGCCGGCCGCTGCGTGTGGCGCAGCAAGGACAGCTCGGTCTTGGCGCTGGCGGCGGCGATGCGTGCTTCTTCGGCCTGGCGGCGCAGCGTGTCCAACTCGCGCTGTCCGAGCTGGGTGGTATCTGTCAGACGCCGGACTTCGGTGGACAGATAGTTGATGTCGCCCTGGGCACGGGTGACACGGTGCGTGGCCCAACTGACTGCCACGATGATGACCGCTGTCAGACACCCCACCACGCCCCAGGCGGCATAGCCGACGGTGCGCACGCGACGCAGTTCCTGCTGGGCTGCGGCCGCCGACTGCTGGAAAGCCGCCAAAGCCAGGTCGGCCCGGCGCATGCTTTCCTCGGCCAGCATCAGGGCGCTGTCAGACGGCTCGTCAGACAGATGTTGGGCCGGCTGGACAATGGCTGGCTGAGGATCTTCGGCCGCCCGCCCGCCATCGGCGGTGTCGGCCGGCTCGGAATCGGGCAGGCAGACCAGCACTTCGCGCCGGCCGTTTTCCATGCGCGTCTGCAGGTCATTGCGCGCCAGGCGCCGGTGCAGGGTGCGGGTTGAGATGCCCAGGGAAACCGCCGCTTCCTCGACTGTCTGCCAGATGTAAGCCATGGTCTGCCTCCATGCAGGAGCCTGTTTTCAAGGCCAGGTGTTTGCCGGCAATGAATAATGTCGGCCAGTGTCCGTCAAAATCTTTAGTCCTATAACACGAGGGAGAAAAAGTGTCTGCCGCTGTCGGTCAATGGCAGAACGCTATTCGGGTTGAAGCCCCAGACGGCTGATCAGCTCATCGAACTGGTCCAGCGAGGCATAATGAATGACCAGGCGGCCCTTGCCCTTGCCGCGGGCGGGCTTGATGTGGGTCTTCATGCCGAGCTGCCGGCTCAGGCTCTTCTCCAGGTCGGCGATGTGCGGCGAAGTCGCCGGCGAGCTTTTGGCCGGCGGCGCGGTGCGTCCCCCCTGCTGAACGATGCGCTCCAGGTTCCTGACAGACAGGTCCTGACTGCTGACAAGGCTGGCCAGCCGCTGCTGTTCGAGGATGTCCGTCACGCCCGCAATGAGCTTGGCATGACCGACACTGAGGATGCCATCGCGGACAAGGGTCTTCACGGATTCTGTTAAGTCAAGCAATCTCAAATAGTTAGATATACTGCTGCGGTCTTCGCCAAGCCTGGTGGCCAGTTCCGAGTGTGTCAGACCCAGGTCCTGGATCAAGGTGCGGTAGGCATTGGCGCGGTCGATGGGGTTAAGATCCTCGCGCTGGATGTTCTCGATCAGTGCCATCTGGGCCTGGGTGGCACTGTCCAAGGACCGAACGATCGCGGGAACGCGCTGCAGTCCTGCCAGTTGAGCAGCGCGCAGGCGGCGCTCTCCAGCCACCAGTTCGTAACCCTGCCCGACACGGCGCACGGCGATGGGCTGAATCACGCCCGTGGATTTGATGCTGGCAGCCAGGCCTGCCAGGGAGTTCTGATCCATGCTGCGGCGCGGCTGATGGGGGTTGGGGCGGATCAGCTCCAGTGGAATCTCGCTGATTTCCGCGATTTCGCGGCGGACAACGCCGATGGCCGCAATGGGATCCGGGTTCGAAAGCGATGGCGTGGTCTGGACGACTTCATCTTCTGCCCCGTCTTCGGGCTCGATACTCACCTCAACAGGCAGGCCCGAAACGGCCACCAGTCGCGCGACGCCGCGGTTTTGGGTAGTTTCACTGGATGGTTTGGGATTCGTCATGGGACTCCTTTCCCGGCTGACAGGACTGTCAACCAATGTTCCACGTGGAACATTGAGTCTGCCAAAGCATAGCGGCCAGGCCGACGGATGCAAGGCTGTTTTCTCCAAAGCGCATGTTTGAGATCAAGCAAACAACGCGAAATGGCAATCGGGCGTGGCGCCATTGGGTTGTGGGTCGATGGCGGACGCTGTCAGACATTTTCCCGCGAACCGGCAGACAGCTTGTACCGTTATAGTCCCAACGGTTTTGGGAGGCTATGATGCGCTGGAAGCTATGGTTGTGTCTGGTGGCGGTGGGGGTGTCGGTAGCGTGCAGCGGTCCGCTGCGCCATGTGCCTGCCGACAAGCGGTGGCTGCGCAGCGACACGGGCCAGGCGAATCCGTCGCTGGCAACCCAGCCGGCGGCCAGGGCCTTTCGCATGGCGGTCTACGGAGACTCGCGCGGCGATCGGGCAGCGCACGCGGCGGTGGTGGCGGCCATCCGCACGCGGCGGCCGGATTTGGTGGTCTTCACCGGCGATGCCCTGAACTGTCTGCCGCGAGGCCACATGCCCGACTGGGGCGCGGCCACGTGTGCAGTGCCGCTCTGGCCGCAGTACATACGCGGCAAGCCGGGATTTTCGCTGCTGTCGCTGGTGCCGTTTCCCGCCCTGGTCCACGAAGTGGCAGGGGGGCACTGGCGGCCGGTGCGCGATCCGCATGGCTTTAACGCCTTCCTGGAGGAGACCGCGCCGCTGCGGCTGGACGATGGCGTGCCGCTGGTGTTCGTGGCCGGCAACCATGATGTCTATCACAAGGCTGACAGAAAAGAACTGTCGCGGCTTTTCAGGCCGCCGCCCGGGACTCAGCCGGCGCCGCCGGCGGGGGCCCTGTGGTATGGCCTGGACGTGGCCGGATGTCGGCTGCTGGTGCTGGACAGCGGCAGCAACGTCCTGGGCGACAGCGATCCGCTCAAGAGCGGCGGCCGGCAATTGCGCTGGCTGGAGCAGGAACTGGCCGCCGCCCGGCAGGCCAGGCGGCGCTGTATCGTGGCGGTGCACATGCCGCCGTTTTCCTCATGCGTAGAGGATGGGCCCAGTAAGCGGGTGTCGCAGCGCGTGGTTCCGCTGCTGGAGCGATATGGTGCAGCGCTGGTGTTATCGGGCCATGCCCACGCCTACGAACGCATCGTGCGCCCGCCGGCCGGCGGCAGCAGTGCCAAGGGCATCACTTACATCATCACCGGCGGCGGGGGGGCGGATTTTCACAGCCAGGCCGAGCCCGCCCGGCGCGACCCGCACAGCCGCGCCTTTGCCGGCAGCCGGCTGCATTTTGCCTTGCTGGAAATCGGACCCGGACAAATCCGCGGCCGCATGGTCCCGGTGGACTTCGAGGCTCGCCAGGGCGGGGGGGCCGGGGCGGATTTTGAGGACCAGTTTGTACTTGAGTAAGCAGGCATGAAATTTGTAGTGAGCCGGCAAGCGGGCGGCCTAGAATTGCCGACTATGATCCACCCCTGGCACGATGTCACTCCGGGCAAACACATCCCCCGCGAGTTTTACGCCATCATCGAGATCCCCATGGGCTCCAGCATCAAGTATGAGCTGGACAAGACCAGTGGGCTGATCATGCTCGACCGGATGCTGTATTCGGCGGCGTTTTATCCGGCCAACTATGGCTTTATTCCGCAGACCCTGGCCGAGGATGGCGACCCGTTGGACGTGCTGGTGTTCTGCCAGGAGCCGGTGGTGCCGCTGACGCTGATCTGCGCCCGCACGATCGGTTTGATGACCATGATCGACAGCGGCAAGAAGGACCACAAGATCGTGGCCGTGGCCACGGAGGATCCGGAGTTCAACAGCTATCACGAGGCGGCGGAGATGCCGCCGCATCGCCTGCGCATGCTGCAAAGGTTTTTCCAGGATTACAAGATGCTGGAGGGCAAGGCGGTGGAGGTGGACCAGATCCAGCCATCCCAGTGCGCGTTTCCGATCATCGAGGATGCCCTGGCCCGCTACAGCCGCCAGCGGCGGGAAGGCTTCTGAGTCGCGGCCGGGGGACCGGCGCCGCGGGGGCGCAATGCCGGCTTGGCGCCGGCGGGCTTACCACCGGGGCGGTCCGCTATTTGCTTCTGCCGGGGGGCCTCTGGAGGCATAGGATTCTTTAAGAGGTACCGGTCATGGCCGCGCAACTGGTCCCGTTTCCTGAGGAGCTGCTGGCCGCCAAGAAGCAGATTCGTGAGCAGGCGCGCTCGTACGGGCTGGAGTTCTACCCGGTCATTTTCGAGATGTGCGACTGGGAACAGATGAACCAGATCGCGGCCTATGGGGGCTTTCCGCAGCGCTATCCGCACTGGCGCTTCGGCATGGAGTATGAGCGACTGCGCAAGCAGCACCACTACGGGCTGGGGCGCATCTACGAGATGGTGATCAACAACGATCCCTGCTACGCCTACCTGCAGGAATCCAACGCCCTGGTGGACCAGAAGCTGGTCATCGCCCACGTGTATGCCCACTGTGATTTCTTCAAGAACAACCTGTGGTTCAGCCAGACCAATCGCAAGATGGTCGACGAGATGGCCAACCACGCCACGCGCGTGCGCCGGCACGTGGAGAAGCAGGGCTACCAGACGGTGGAACAGTTTTTGGACCTGTGCCTGAGCATCGAGCACCTGATCGATCCGCACAGCATGTTCCTGGCCCGCGGGCCCATGGACGAGCGCCCGGTGGACACCCATCGGCACGAGGAAGAGGTGGGGCGGTTTCGGGCCAAGGATTACATGGACCGCTGGATCAACCCGCCGCAGATCCTGGAGGCCCAGGCCCAGAAGATGCGGCAGGACCGCCAGAAGAAGCGCCACGTGACGCCGGCCCGGCCGACGCGCGACGTGCTGCTGTACCTGCTGCAGCATGCGCGCCTGGAGGACTGGCAGACCGACTGCCTCTCGATCGTGCGCGAGGAGGCGTATTACTTTGCGCCCCAGGCCATGACCAAGATCATGAACGAGGGCTGGGCCACCTATTGGCACAGCACGCTGATGACGCGGCATTTTCTGGAATCGCGCGAGGTCGTCGACTATGCCGACCATCACAGCGGCACGGTGCACATGCCGCCGGGGAACTTCAATCCCTACAAGATCGGCGTGGAGCTGTTCCGCGACATCGAACAGCGCTGGAACAAGGGACGCTTCGGCAAGGACTATGAGCAGGCCGACGACCTGGGCCAGAAAGACCGGTGGGACAAAGGCCTGGGGCTGGGCCGCCAGAAGATTTTTGAGGTGCGGCGCGTCTATAACGACGTGAATTTCATTGACGAATTCTTGACGCCGGAATTCATCGAGAGGCACAAGTTTTATCAGTTTGGGCGCGACCCGCACACCGGACAGGTGCGCATCGTCAGCCGCAACCCGCAGCGCATCAAGCAGACGCTGCTGTACCAGTTGACCAACGCCGGCCAGCCGTTCATCTACGTGGTGGATGGCAATTACGGCAATCGCCAGGAGCTGTACCTGGCCCATCAGCACAATGGTTTGGACCTGGAGATTAAGACGGCGGTGGAGACCCTGAAGAACGTCTATCGCCTGTGGCAGCGGCCGGTGCATTTGCAGGCCCGGATCGATGACGAGATGATATTGTTCAGTTTTGCGGGCGATCAGCCCAAGCAGCAGACGATTCACGATGATCTGCCCGCGCCGGCGCACCAGGTGTGAGGGATCGATCAGCAAGGAATGGCCATGCTTGCCGGGCAACGACGCATTCTGCCGGACAGTGCCGCGGTGGCGCAGGCGGCCGCCGAGCAGATGGCCAGTGCTGCCCAGCGAGCGATGGCGGGGCGGGGGGTGTTTGATATGGCCCTCAGCGGCGGGAACACACCGCGTCAGTTGTACAAGCTGCTGGCCAGCGAGCCGGAGCGCATCGACTGGCGGCGCTGCCGTATCTGGTTCACCGATGAGCGCTGCGTGGACCCGGGCCATCCCGACAGCAATTTCGGCATGGTACACAAGCTGCTGCTCTCTCGTGTGCCCATTGATCCGGCCGGTGTGTATCGCATGCGCGGCGAGGCTCCGCCGCCGGAGGCGGCCAGGCAATATGAGGATTTGCTGCGGCGGCATCTGCCCGGGCGGGGCTTTGACCTGGCGATCTTGGGCATGGGGCCGGACGGGCACACCGCTTCGCTGTTTCCACACACCGAGGCCTTGAAGGAGAACAGTCGCTGGTGCGTGGCCAATCACGTGCCGCTGCTGGGGGCGTGGCGGCTGACACTGACGGCGCCCTGCCTGAACCGCAGCGAGCGTTGTTTGATGCTGGTGACCGGTGAGCCCAAGGCGCCGACGGTCAAGGAAGTTTTCAGCGTGGACGAGCCGCAGCGCTGGCCGGCGCAGCTTTTGGATCCGGGCCGGACGTTGTGGCTGGTGGACAAGGCGGCGGCCTCGGAGCTGAGGGATGCGGAGCCACGCGGGTAATATGGGTTGGGAGTTGGTAGTTGCTGGTTGGTAGTTGGTAGAACAAAGCTGGGGCGGGCGCTGGGATGGGAAAGGGCGCGGCGCGTGCAGATTCTTCGCTTCGCTCAGAATGACAGCTAAGCAGTGTCGGCGGGCCTAACATGTGTGCCGTGTCATGGGATCGGCGGGCCGGTGGGCGGAGTACCGCCCACCCTGCCGTGTGTCCGTGTCGGCGTGGGGTTTGCGGGGGATGAAGCCCACGGTAAAGCACAGGACCATCAGTCCCCAGAACACCCAGAAGGCCGGCGAGGCGGGGCTGTGAAAATCCAGCGGGCCATGGAAGGCTTTGCCCGGGGGCAGGTTGGCCGGGGGCTTGTTGAACCACCAGTCGGCCAGCAGCTTGCCGGCGATGGTCAGCACCAGCAGGTAAGCCGACAACTCCAGGCGCGGGAAGCGCTCCAGGAGGCGAATGAAGACCACGGCGGCCAGGCGCATGAGCACCACGCCCAGGAAGCCGCCGGTCAGCACGACCCAGAGCTTGGGATGCAGGCCGTGGTGGCCGGCCGGGGCGCTGCCGACCAGGGCGATGGCGGCCAGGATGGAGTCCACGGCGAAGGCGATGTCGGTCATCTCGATGACCAGCACGGTAGGCCAGAAACGGGCCTTTCCTCGCACCACGCTGGGGGGCATGGGCGTGTGGGCGCGCTGGCGGATTTCCTGGAGCTGGACTTCGTCGGGCAGGGGTTGGCCGGTTTGCTCGTCGATCAGGACGGGCTGGCCGGCGGCATCGACGTGGGCGGCATGGGTCTGTCGCTCGAAGAACAGGTGCTTGATGGCGACATAGAGCAGGTAGCCGCCGCCCAGGAGTTTTATAAACCACCATTTCAGCAGGTAGGTGGCGGTGGCGATGGCAATCAGGCGGAAGACAAAGGCGCCCACCAGGCCGTAGGTTAAGGCGCGGCTCTGCTGGTGTCGGGGCAGGCGGCGGGCGAGCAGCCCCAGGACCAGGGCGTTGTCAATGGAGAGCACACCCTCCAGGACGACCAGCAGCAGGACCACGGCCAGATCGTGAAACTCGAAAACTTGGTCGAACATGGCGCGGGCTATTTGAGCATGCCGGCGTTGCGGGCATAGGCGAAGATGCCACCGGCGCTGATGATCGGCAGCACATCGCCCAGAGGCTTGAGGGCATGACGTTGATTACGTGTCTTGTTCAGCAGCAGTCCCTCGGTCAGCCGTACTTCCAGCTCATCGCCGGTGTGGGTCTGCTCGACGAGGCGCTGGACCGATTCCAGCGGCACCAGGTAGCCGCCGTTGACCGAGTTGCGGAAGAAGATGCGGGCGTAAAACTCAGCGATCACGCACTGGACGCCGGCTTCGGCCAAGGCCAGCGGCGCATGTTCGCGGCTGGAGCCGCAGCCGAAGTTCTTGCCGGCCAGGACGATGCTGTAGGGGCTTTTTTCCTGTCCGGCGGGCACGAAGGGAACGCGGCCGGCGGGCAGGCCAGCCTGGGCCTCGGGCACGCTGGAAAGGGCATAGATGCCGAAGTATTTGCGCTCCTGGGGCAGGGCGGGGTTATAGGAAAGATACTGGGCGGGGATGATCTGGTCGGTGTCGACGTTGTCGCCCAGGACGTAAACCCGGCCGGTCATGATGCTCTGCATGAGGGTCCTTTCGCGGTCGGTCCATGATAGGCGCAGCGGGGGGGTTGTACAGGGTTGGCGGGGGCGAAGGAACCGCGCGCCGGAAGAAGATTCAGGGGATGGAAACTAGAAAATGTAAGACAAGAGCACGCGAAGGCGCGACGTCGCGAAGGAATCGCGAGGAGATTCAGGAATGCGGTCGGGCCCCAACCGCTGGCTGGAGCTTGGCGTTCCCAGAACCCGGCGGGCTCTGCCCGAACTACCGCTTACTGCGTGCGCGGCTCTTTAAGACGTGCGCGGCTCATACATCCCAGGGCCGATGGCGACAGGGGCGGGCGAGGCGCGTAAGATACGCCGTGCGCGCTGGATCGGTTAAGCCATGCCAGAATTCCAGATTGTCAGTGATTTTGTGCCCCAGGGGGACCAGCCGGCGGCCATCGAGCAGCTAGCCCGGGGCCTGCGCGCCGGGCGCCGCTTCCAGACGCTGCTGGGGGTCACCGGGTCGGGCAAGACCTTTACCATGGCCCATGTGGTGGCGGCGATGCAGCGGCCGACGCTGGTCATCAGCCACAACAAGACGCTGGCGGCCCAGCTCTATGAGGAGTTCAAGGAGCTGTTTCCCCACAACGCCGTGGGCTACTTTGTTTCCTACTACGACTATTACCAGCCCGAAGCTTATATCCCGCAGCGCGACATCTACATCGAGAAAGATGCCAGCCGCAACGACGACCTGGACCGCCTGCGCCTGGCGGCGACCAGCAACCTGGTCAGCCGCCGCGATGTGCTGCTGGTGGCGTCGGTGTCGTGCATTTTCGGCCTGGGTTCGCCGGATGAATATCGTAACAGCGTGCTGCCGCTGGCCTGTGGGCAGGAGGTCGATCGCGACCACGTCCTGGGCAAGCTGGTGGAACTTCAATATGCGCGCAACGACATCGACTTTAAGCGCGGCACCTTTCGCGTGCGCGGCGACGTGGTGGAGCTGCACCCCTCCTATGAGGAGTTTGCCTGGCGCCTCGAGATGTTCGGCGACCAGATCAGCAGCATCGCGGCCGTCAACCCGCTGACCGGCGAGGAGCTACGCCGGGAGCAGCAGGTCTTTATCTATCCGGCCGTGCATTACGTGATGCCCCCGGATCGGGCGGCCGAGGCGGTGCGCTCGATCGGGGCCGAACTCGACGAGCGGGTCATGCAACTGCGCGGCGCCGGCAAGCTGCTGGAAGCGCAGCGGCTATTGGCCCGCACCAAGTACGACATGGAGATGCTGCTGGAGGTGGGGTTCTGCCCGGGCATCGAGAATTACTCGCGGCACCTGGACGGGCGCCAACCCGGCGAGAAGCCCTACACGCTGATCGACTATTTCCCCAAGGATTACCTGCTGGTCATCGACGAGTCGCACGTGACGCTGCCGCAGCTTCACGCCATGTTCAACGGCGACCGCAACCGCAAGGAAATCCTGGTGGAGCACGGTTTTCGCCTGCCCAGCGCCCTGGACAATCGGCCGCTGCGCTTCGAGGAATTTCGCTCGTTGTGGAACCAGGTGATTTTCGTCTCGGCCACCCCGGGCAAGTATGAGTTGGAGCAGTGCCAGGGCGAAGTGGTGGAGCAGATCATTCGGCCGACGGGGCTGATTGATCCGGTCATCGAGGTGCATCCGGCCCAGGGGCAGGTGCCGCACTTGCTGGCGTCGATCAAGGAGCGGGCCGCCAAGGGCGAGCGTGTGCTGGTGACGACGCTGACCAAGCGCCTGGCCGAGGACTTGTCGGCCTACATCCAGGAGGCGGGCCTGCGCGGCCGCTATTTGCACAGCGAAATTCAGACGCTGGAGCGCGTGGAGATCCTGACCGATCTGCGCAAGGGCGAGTTTGACGTGCTGGTGGGCGTGAACCTGCTGCGCGAGGGGCTGGATTTGCCGGAAGTGAGCCTGGTGGCAATTCTGGACGCGGACAAGACGGGGTTTTTGCGCTCGGAGACTTCGATCGTGCAGATGATCGGGCGGGCGGCGCGGCACATCAACGCCACAGTGATTCTCTATGCCGACAGCGTGACGCCGGCCATGGCCAAGGCCATGGAGGAGACCACGCGGCGGCGGAAGTTGCAGGTGCAATACAACACGGAGCACGGGCTGACGCCCCGGAGCGTGCGCAAGGCGATCCGCAGCGCCCTGGAGTCGGAGGTCAAGGCCCACCGTACGGTGCGGCAGGCGATTCATGCCAGCGATGACGAGGTGGATCGCACGGAACTGATCCGGCTGCTGGAGGAGGAGATGCTGCAGGCGGCCAGGAGCCTGGAATTCGAGCGGGCGGCGCAGTTGCGCGACAAGCTGGCCGAGGTCAAAGGGGCGCCGCTGATCGCCGGAGCGGCGGCGCCGGTGCCGCGCACGCCGGGCATCTGGGAGCCGCGCAGCAAAGGTCGATCCAAGCGGCCGGCGAAGTAGGTCAGAACAATAGTCCCGCCACAGAGCCCACCGGGGACACGGGGCAAAGGAAGGGAGAAGAAGCGACGGAGCGACGAAGGGGGAGGCCACTACGCCTTTACTACTGACGACCGGACCAATGGACCCACTACTGACTACTGACTACTGACTACGGACCCGCTCCGTGGTTTCGCGTCTTCCGACTGCCGGTGGGCAGGCGCTGGTCGTCGAAGCCCCGCCCGCGTGCAGACCCTTCACTTCGTTCAGGGTGACATATCCACAGGGCGCATACTGGCGCGGGCGCTAGCCGAGCTGGAGCTTGGCGTTCGCGATGTCGTCGCGGCTTCGCGGCGTCGCGTTCTCTGAAAGAAATGGTTGCCCCCACCCCAGCCCCCGGGAGTACCGGGAGAGGGGGCAAAATAGCCCAGCGGCTGGGCGAAGGCTCGCCTTCCCGTCAGCTACCAACCAGCAACTACCAACTCGTTTCGCAGGGGCGCGGCTCTGACACGAAAGCGCCAGGGTTACTTTTCAAACCAGCCCATGGGGCGATTGCCGTAGCCGACGGGCATAGCGCCGGCCGGGGCGGCCCAGCGGACGGCGTTTTCGATGACGCGCAGCACCTGCGGATTGTGATAGGTGGGATAGTCCTCGTGGCCGGGCTGGAAATAGAAGATGCGGCCGGCGCCGCGGACATAGGTGATGCCGCTGCGGAAGACTTCGCCGCCGGTGAAGCTGCCGATGAGGACGGTTTCCATGGGCTCGGGGATGTCGAAGAACTCGCCGTACATCTCTTCCTGCTCGACGATGAAATGGTCATCGATGCCGGCCACGATGGGGTGTCCGGGGCGCGTGACCCAGAGGACCTGGCGCTCGGCGGCCTCGCGCCATTTCATGCTGCAGGAGGTGCCCATGAGGCGACGGAAGATTTTAGACTTGTGGGCGCTGTGCAGCACGATCAGGCCCATGCCGGCGAGGATGCGCTGGTATACGCGATCCACCACGGCATCGGCGACCTCGTCCTGGGCCATGTGTCCCCACCACAGCAGCGCGTCGGTCTGCGCCAGTCGCTGGGCGGACAGGCCGTGCTCGGGGTCATCCAGGGTGGCGGTGGCGACCTGCAAATCGCTGTGTTGGCGCAGATGGGCGGCGATGGCTCCGTGGATGCCCTGGGGATAGAGCTTGGCCACCGGGGGGTGGAGCTTTTCGTGGCGGGCTTCGTTCCAGACGGTCACGCGAATGGACATTGATCTTCCTTTATGGGCCGGTGCGCAGTCGCGTCACGCGGGCCAGGTCCTCGAAGAACGTGGGGAAAGTCTTGTTGACGCACTGGGCATCGCGAATGACCAGGCCGTCCACGCGGCAGGCGGCGACGGCAAAGCTCATGGCCATGCGGTGATCGTCATAGGTGTCGATGGCGGCCGAGCGGGGCGACGCCGGCGGAGTGATGACCAACTGGTCGCCATCGACGAGGGCGGTGGCGCCGAGTTTCTGAAGCTCGTTGACCAGGGCGGAAAGGCGATCGGTCTCCTTGACGCGCAGCGTGTGCAGGCCGCGAAGATGCGTGATGCCCTCGGCAAAGACCGCGAGAACCGCCAGCGTCTGGGCCATGTCGGGCATGGCGGACAGGTCTTCATCCAGGGCGCTTAGGCGCTGGGGGCCGCGGACGCTGATCGAATCGCTTTGGATGTCAACCGTCGCGCCCATGCGGGCCAGGAGCTGGGCGAAACCCACGTCGCCCTGGAGGCTGGCACTGCCCAGACCGCTGAGGGTCAGGCGCGAGCCGGGCAGCAGGGCGGCGGCGGCCAGGAAATAGCTGGCATTGCTGGCGTCGGGCTCGACGTTGTAGATGGTGGGGCGGTAGTGGCCGCGGGGAATGATGATGCGTCGGGGTTGGTGAGTTTTGGGGTCGCGCTCCAGTTCGGGGGTCAGACCGAACTGGTCCATGAGGCGCATGGTCATGGCCACGTAAGGCCAACTGGTCTGCGGGCTGTCCAGGTCGATCTGCACTTCGTGGCGGGCGTAAGGGCAGACCTGGAGCACGGCCGAGAGAAACTGGCTGGACTGGGCGGCGGGATAGCGGGCGGTGCCGCCGGGCAGGCCGTCGGCCAGGACGGTCAGCGGGGCAAAACCGCTTTCCATGTCATACTGGATACGCGCCCCCAGGTGCCGCAGCAGATCGACCAATTGGCCGATGGGCCGCTGGCGCATGCGGGCGGTGCCATCGAGGCGGTAGAGGCCTTTGCCCAGCGTAGACAGCGCCGTGAGGAAGCGGATGGTGGTGCCGGAAAGCCCGCAGAACAGATCCGCGGAGGAGGCGTTGATGTGGCCGGCGCGGCCGTAGACATGGATGCGCTGCCGGGGGCGGTCAATCTCCAGGTGAAAGCCCAGCCGTATGAGGCTGTCGATCATGACCAGCGTGTCGTCGGCAAACAGGACGTTGGACAGCTCGCACACGCCGTCGGCCATCGCCGCCAGGACCAGGGCGCGGTTGGTCAGGCTCTTGGAGCCGGGGGGCTGAAAGTCGGCATCGAAAGGGCCGGGCGGAGGATGAAGGGCGATGTCAGGCATCGGGCATTGCAGCAGAGTGTTGCGATTTCAAAGGCAGCCTGGGGCGTCAGGAGGCTAGCACGAGGTTGTCGCGGTGGACCACTTCATCATATGCCGCCTCGCCCAGTTCCTGGCGGACCTGGCTGGTCTTCTTGCCGCTGATGCGCGCCACGGACTGAGCGTCATAGTTGCACAGCCCGCGGGCCACCACCCGGCCGTCGGGGCCTTTGATCTCGACCAGGTCGCCTTTGTCAAAGCTGCCCTCGACGCCCACGACGCCGGCCGGCAGCAAACTGCGGTTCTTCTGGACCAGCGCCGCCACCGCGCCCTGGTCGATGACGATGGCGCCCGAGGCGCGGGCCGAGCTGATCCAGCGGCTGCGGCCCAGGCGGCGCCGCGGCTGGGGCATAAAGAGCGTGCCCAGTTCTTCGCCTTCGAGCAGGCGCGGCAGCACCCGCATCGCCCGGCCGTCGGCCACGACCAGGGCTTCGCCCGAACCGGTGACCAGGCGAGCTGCTTCGAGCTTGGAGTTCATGCCGCCCTTGCCCAGGGCGCTTTTTTCCTTGCGGACCAGTTGCTGGGCCTGGGCCAGGTCGCGCACCAGGCGCACGGGCTGCTGGGCATCGTCCAGCAGGCCATCCACCACCGTCAGCAGAACCAGCAGATCGGCGTGAAGGGCCTGGGTGACCAGGGCGGCCAGGATATCGTTGTCGCCGAAGCTGATGCGGGCCAGCTCGTCGGTGCTGACGGTGTCGTTCTCGTTGATGATGGGGATGGCGCTGAGTTTGTGGGCGGCGTGGAGCGTGTTGCGGAGATTCAGGAAGCGCCCGCGGCGGTCAATGTCATCGCGCGTGATCAGGATCTGCGCCACCGGCAGGGAGTGTTCAGCAAAGGCGGCGGCCCAGGCGTCCATGAGGCGGCGCTGGCCAACCGCGGCGACGGCCTGGAGGGTGGCCATGTCGCTGGGGCGCTTGGGCATGTTCAATTCGCGCAGGCCGGCCCCGATGGCACCGGAGCTGACGATGCTGACGATGATGCCGCGGCGGCGCAGCTCGACGACCTGGTTGGCGACGGTGGCGATATAGGGCAGGTCCAGCTTCTTGCTGGCGTCCGACAAGAGCTGTGTGCCCAGCTTAACGACCATCGAGCGCACGCCGCCCAGATACTGTTGACGCAGTTGCCGCATGTTCGGCGGCAGATTATGCACCGGCGCCGGCGGAGGGACAACTATTGGAGGATGCGGCCGGGCCGGCGCCGACTGCTGACGCGGACGCAGCGCGCTCGTATCATGGAGGCCGCATGTCCAGCGGCTGGGATTTAATGTCGATGGCGGGGTGCCTGTGGCGGGCGCTGCGCTGGCGGGCAGGGCGTCTGTGGCCGCGGGTGCAGACGTTCCTGGTGCTGGGCCAGGGCATCGATCCCGCGGCGGGCGAGGCGGCGCCGTCGTCGGATACGCGAATCCTCTGGGTGGGCTGCGCGGAGGATGAGGGCTTCGAGGCCGTGGTGAAAATTGCCGGCCAGCAGGGCATGGACCGGCAGTGGTGCGCCGAAGAGCTGACGCGGCAGACCGCCATGGCGGTGGCCATGGTCAGGGACCCCGGCGGCGTGGAGCGGCCGGCGGCGGCGGGTTGGCTGTGCAATACCGCGCATGGCGTGGACATCATCCTGCACGTTTTGGACGTGGGGGCGGCGGGCTGTCAGCTTCTGAACTGCCTGGTCTTGCCTGAATTTCGCGGCCGGGGATTGCAGCGGCGGTTGACGCGGCAGCGCCTGCGCGCGGCCGCCGATGCGGGCAAGCAGTGGGCGTATGCCGTGGTGGAGAAGAGCAACACGTTCTCGCTGCGCAATTCCCTGGCGTGCGGGCATCGGCCGGTCATGCGCGTGGACGTGGTGCGATGGGCGGGGTTGACGATGACGTTCCTGCGGGCGATGACGCATCGCATTCCACAGGGGACCTATCGTTTTCGCGGCTGGCCGGCGTCACGGTGGTTTCATTTCGTGCGCTGGCCGGCGTAGAACGCTACGGGCGGGTGGTTGACGCGGTGGCAGGCAGGAGCAGGGGGCGCTCTTTGAGGACGGCCTGCTCGGAGGGCCTGATGCCCAGCAGGGCCGCGACGGTGGGGTGCAGGCGCAGCGCGTCGGTTTCCTTGAGATCCACGCCGCCGATGGGTTTGCGATAGCGCCAGATCAGCGCGAAGGCCATGACCTGCGGTGATTCGGCCGGATCATAGCCGTGCATGCCCAGAGCGCCGTGGCGCGGGTCGGCCGGGCAGGTGGTGGCGGGGGCGCGTCGGCTGAAGCAGTAGCCATCGCGCAAAACCAGCAGCAGATCGCCGGTGCGGCGCGGATGGTCGAACTGCCAGTGCCGGGGAATCTGCTGGCGGGTCAGCAGGCGCACGTAGTCGTGGCCTTCCAGGGCTTTGCGCAGGGCCTCGATGATCGCCGGCCAGTCGCCCTGGGGCACATCGTCCAGGTAGATTTGCGCCAGGGCGCCGTCGTCGGTGACGTGGGCGCTGCGGGGCAAGGCCGGGCCCAGCAGTTGGCGCAGATTCACCAGGGTATGCACCTTCGACATGCCGTGGTCGCCGCTGACGATGAAGTAGAAATCGTCGTGTGGCCCCAGGCGCTGATCCATCAGGCGCAGCGCGGCGCCGTGGAAGGCCTCCAGCAGAGCGTCGGTGGCGGCCGCCGCCTGACGGACTTGGCGCGAGTCCGGACCAGAGCGATGGCCGACGGTGTCGGTGTCCTTGATGTAGCCCAGCAGCAGTTGCAGGGGCTGGGGGTCGCGGTCTTCGCGCCAGGTGCGCATGAGGTGCTCGAGTCGCTGGGCATCGGACAGCGTCGGATCAAATCGCTGGGCAAAATAGGCCGCCCGGCCTGGTCCGGCCTGGGCATACGACAACGGCCAGGACAGCACCGCCGTGCGGATGCCCTGGCGGGCGGCGGTGATCCAGATCGGTTCGGCCTCCAGCAGATCGGCCTGATCGGGATAGCGGAAGATTCGTTTCAGGGCACTATCGCGGAAATCGTTGCCGCTGATGCCGTGGATGCGCACTGGCGTGCCCGTGGCGATCGAGGCATGCGAGGGGAACGTGATGGAAGGAAACACCGGCCGAAGCTGACGGGTATAAGCGCCCTGGCCGGACAGCTTGTGAAGAAACGGTGTGGTGTCGGCGTCGATATAGGAACCGCACAGGCCATCTACGCTGATCCAGGCAACGACGTTGCGGGTGGCGCGGGTGGTTTGCGCCGTGGCGACGCCGCTCAGGCACCATAGTCCCACCAGCACCGCCGCCAGGAATGTGCGCTGGGTGCTCATACGGGTTGAGGCCGGCCTTTGCGGGCCGCGGCAAAGGCGATGGCCGCCTGCACGAAGCCCAGGAACAGCGGCTGGGGGCGCAGCGGCCGGCTGGTCAGCTCAGGATGCGCCTGCGTGCCCAGGAAATAAGGATGCACCTCCGGTGGCAGTTCCAGGATCTGCATGATGGGCTGCGCGGGGTGTTTGCCGCTGAAGACCAGGCCATGCTGCTCCAGCGTCTGGATGAAGCGGGGGTCCACCTCGTAGCGATGGCGAAAGCGCAGTCGCACGTGGCCGGCGTTGCCGAAGAGGCGGGCGGCCAGCGTACCGGGGCGCAGCTCCACATCCTTGCCCCCCAGGCGCATGTTGCCGCCCAGGCCTTCGATCTTCTTTTGTTCGGGGAGGATGTCGATCACGGGCTGGGCGCAGGCCGGGTCAAACTCCGTGGAGTTGGCGCCGCCCAGGCCGCAGACGTTGCGGGCATATTCGATGACCGCCATCTGGAAGCCCAGGCATAGTCCCAGGTAGGGGAGGCGGTTTTCACGGGCGTGGCGGATGCACTCGATCTTGCCCTCGGTGCCGCGCACGCCAAAGCCGCCGGGGACGATCACGCCATCGCAGCCCTGCAACTGGCCGGCGACGTTGCCGGCGTCGAGGGTGGTGGTATCGATCCATTGCAGGCGCACGTCCACGCCCAGGTGCACGCCGCAGTGTTCGCAGGCCTTGATGATGCTGGCATAGGCATCACGCAGGGCGGTGTATTTGCCGGTGACGGCCAGGGTGACTTCCTTGCGGGCCTTGCCGATACGGTCGACAAACCAGCGCCATTTCTGACGGGCCTGGTCCTCGTGGCGCTGATCGACGCGCTCGTGCAGTTCCAAAAGCGTAAGCACTTCGCGGTCCAGGCCGGCTTCGCGCATGGCCTCGGGCACCAGGTAGATGCTGGGCAGGTCGTGCATGGAAAAGACGCGCCGCATGGGCACGTTGGTGTACATGGAGATCTTCTGGCGCACCTTCTCGGTGACCGGATTGCTGGCGCGGCAGGCGATGAGGCTGGGCATGATGCCCACTTCCATGAGGCGCTTGATGCCAAGCTGGGCGGCCTTGCTCTTCTGCTCGCCCAGGGTGCCGGGCTCCAGGATGTAGGTCAAAGCCACAAAGCACACCGCGCCTTCGCCTTCCTCGTAGGCCAGTTGCCGGCAGGCCTCCAGGTACATGGCGTTTTCATAATCGCCGACGGTGCCGCCCACCTCGACAAAGACCACGTCGGCGTCGGTTTTGACCGCCAGCTCGCGCAGCTTGAGCTTCACTTCGCCGGTGACGTGGGGAATGGTCTGCACATCGCGGCCCAGGTAACTGCCTTCGCGCTCCTTGCGGAGCACCGAGGAGAAGACCTGGCCATTGGTGCAGAAGTTGGCGGCCGACAGGTCCTGGTCCAGCAGGCGCTCGTAGGTGCCCAGGTCCATGTCGGTTTCCATGCCGTCATCCAGCACGAAGACTTCGCCGTGGCGGTAGGGATTGAGCGTGCCCGAGTCGATGTTGTAATAGCCCTCCATCTTGATGGGGGCGACCTTCAGGCCCTTGTCCTGCAGCAGCTTGGCCAGCGACGAGGCAAAGATGCCCTTGCCCAGGCCGCTCATGACGGTGCCGACGACGATGATGTATTTGTGGTGCCCCTTGCGATAGCCCGGGGGCATCGGCGTGTAAAACTCGGTCTCTTCCTGCGACTGCCCGATGCGGGCCAGAAGATCTTCGGTGGTTGCCATGGGCGCTCTCTTTCAGGTCACGCGCGGGCGGTCCTCGCTCGGCGGACAAATTCCTCGTATTGCCGGGGCGTATCAATGCCGTGGGTCTGACGCTGCACCAGCAGCACGCCGATGGACCGGCCATGCTCCAGGGCCCGAAGCTGCTCGAGCTTTTCGGCCTGTTCGCAGGGTGTGGGCTGCCAGGCGGCGTATTCCAGCAAGAACGTCCGGCGATAGGCATAGATGCCCAGGTGCAGGTAATGCCTGGCCGGGTTGCCGCTGTCGCGCACAAACGGAATGGGGGCGCGCGAAAAATACAGGGCCCGGCCGTTTAGCGCCAAGGCCACCTTGACCAGGTTGGGGTCGGCAACGTCGGCACCGGCCGGAAACGGCGCGGCGGCGGTGGCCATGTCGTCGGCGGTGGTCTGCAGGCGATGGATCAGGTCATCAATAATGGCCGGCTCGATCTCCGGTTCATCGCCCTGGACGTTGACGATGATGTCACAATCCAGGGCGCGGGCCACTTCGGCGATGCGGTCGGTGCCGCTGGGGTGGTTGGGATCAGTCAGGACCACCTCGGTGCCATAGGGGGCCAGGGCCGCCGCGATGCGGGGATGGTCGGCGGCCACGATGATGCGCTCCACGCGATGGCAGAGCCGGGCGCGGTCGACCACGTGCTGCACCAGCGGCCGGCCGGTGGCTGAGGCGAGAATCTTCTCGGGAAAACGGCTAGAGGCCAGTCGGGCGGGAATGATGACGGTTGCAGCCAAAAGTCGCCTCGTAGCGCGGTCGGGTCAACTTCAAACTGCGGAGCGAATGTAGTGTTGGTCATGGCCACTGTCAAAGGTGAAAAAAACTTGAGGCTGGGTGCCAGGGGCTAGGGGCTGGAAAAGCCTGTGTAGCCCAGCCGCCCCGGCTGGGGCTCTTGCAGTTTTGTAGCGCCCCGATGACTGGCTGAGGTTGGTGAGGAACGGCGGCCAGTGCGATGGGGTTGGCGCTTCGGGGCCGCGGCAATATTTCCTTATAAGCTGAACGAGGCAAGAGAATTGCGCAAAACGTCCCCGGAATTAAGCCCGAAATCAAGCAGGAGGGAAGCCTGACTCCTGACCCCTTGCCTTGTGCTTTGTCTATTTGCGGGAGTCCGTTCTACTTCTTGGACGCTTCAGCGAGTCCATCGTGGACTGGACGCAACGCGGGATAGAGTTGCTTGTACACCTGGAACAGCTCGGCGTAGCGAGCAGTCTGCTCCTTGCGCGGCTCAAAGACCATGCCGGGGCGTTTCACGCGGTCGTAGGCTTCGTCGAGGTCTTTGTAGAGGCCGAGGCCGAGGCCGGCGACCATCGCGACGCCGAGCGGTGACGCTTCGGAGACTTCGGCGGCTTCGATAGGGAAGCCGATCATGTCCGCCTTATTCTGGACCCAGAACTTATTGCGCGAGCCGCCGCCGGCAACAGTGATCTTGTTGAACGCGCAACCGAGGCCGGATTCCAACGAGCGGATGATGTCGGTGAACTGGTAGTTGATGCCCTCAATGACGGCGCGCAACAGGTCGGCGCGCCGGGTGGCGGTGCCAATGCCGATGAACGCGGCGCGGGAGGTCTTGTCGCTGACGGGGCAGACGCCGCCGGTGATGTGGGGCAGATACATAATGCCGCCCGCACCGGGCTGGGTCTGGTCGAGTTCGGAAAGCAAAGGGTCCCACACGCTGCCGCCGGCCGTCGCGGCCTGTTTCTCCGCATCGGCGCCGTAGGTGCGGCGGAACCATTCCAGGGATTCGCCCGCGATCGCGCCGCCCCAAGCGGTGTAGAGGCCAGTCGCGACGTGGGACTGGATGCAGATGCCGGCCTTCTGGAGGGTCGGCGTCATCACCGGCGCGGGGATGGTGGCGATGAGGCTCTCCCAAGTGCCGAGGATGTTGAAGATGGCGCCGGGCTTGTAGGCGCCCACGGGCAGCGTGCCGCAGATGTGGTCGTGGCCGCCGAGGACGACCGGCGTCCCGGGGCGCAGGCCGGTCAGGCGCGCGGCTTCGTCGTGGATTTCGCCCAGGAGAGTGCCGCTGGGCTGCGGGTCGGGCAGGAGCGAGCGCGGGATGCCCGAGGCGTTGAGGAGGTCATCCGACCACGCCCGACGTTGCTGGTCGAGCAGCAACATGCACGAGGCCATGCTGAAGTCAGTGGCGATCCTGCCGCAGAGCTTGTGGTTCAGGAAATCCTCGATGAGCAGCCACTTCGCTGCGCGAGCCATGATGGCCGCTTCGTGTTGCTGCATCCAGAGGATCCGCATCGCGGCGGTCATCGCCCACGACGGGAACCCGGTGATGCAGAACGAGCGTTCCTCGCCGATGTTCGCGCGCCACCATTGGGCCTGCGGCTCGGTGCGCGGGTCGTGCCAACTGATGAACGGGTAGAGATGACGCCCATCCTCGCCGATGGGCACGCCGTCCATGCCCATGCCGGTGACGGAAACGCCGGCGATGAGCGACGCGTCGCCGAGTTTCGCGACGGCGTCCTTCGCGGCGGCGGCGGCGCCGTTCCAGATCTGGTCGGGATCCCAGATGACCCATTCGGGATGTTCCTTGCTGGGGTGGATCTTCTCCGTGGGCCGGCTCGCAGAGGCCACGAGGTTGCCATCGAGGTCGAAGATGCACGCCTTGAGGCTCGTGGAGCCGAGGTCAATGGCCATCAGGTGTTTCATCGGGCGACTCCTTTCACCCTACTTTGCGGCTTGGGCGATGTGGTTTTTTGCATACTCGCCCTGCAAGAAGTTGCCGGTGGCCAGCAAGCAGACACCGACGATGAGGACGGCGATACCGCCGCCGATCCAGGCGACGCTTTGCCGGCTCGCGCCTCTCCATTCCTTCGTGAGGAAACCGTTGACGTTGCCGACGATGATGGCAAACGACATGAACGCCGCGTAGCCCACCGCCACGCCCAGCGGGCCGAGCTTAGACGCGCCAACGCCGAAGAACAGGATCGCGCCGTCGTGCAGCAACGCCATGACGAAAGCGATGAACAGCACCCGCCCGATGCCCGGCGCGGCGAGGTTGGACCACGATTTGTTCTTCGCGAGCTTGTAGACGCAATAGCCGCACGCCGAGAACGCACCGCCCCAAAGGATGAGCGCGGAGACGACGAACGCGGCGGCCCAGCCGGGGTTGCCGTGCGCTTTTGTCGAGTGTTCCATCACGCCACCGCCGTAGCTGAACGCTATGGAGTAGCACGCGCACAGGATGCCGGAGAGGAAAGCCAGCGTCATACCCTTGACGACGGTGACGCCGCCGGGGGTCGCCGAACCACCCGCGCCGGCCTGACTCTTCGATTTCAACACGCCGGCGCGGCCACAGACGATGACGCCGAGGATGCAGACCACCACGCCGACCGCGATGACCGCACCGTGAGCCGTGGCGAGTTGCTCGGGGTGATGAATCAAGAACGGCCCCATGCCGCCGCAGGCGATTTGCGCGCCGTAGTTGATCGCATAGGCCAGCGACAGTCCGATGAACGCGAAGCTCAAGCCCAGCGTCATCGAGCCGAGTCCCCAAAGACACCCGAACAGCACGGGCATCGCGATGACGCCCCAGCCCGCGTCAGCGGCGGTGGCGAAGAGGCCCTTGGCGATGAGCGGGAAGACGGTCACCGGCAGCAGGATGGTGACGAAGAAGAAGAACGGCCCCCAGAGCGTCTCCCACGGGGTGTCCTTCTTCACGAACTTGCTCGGCAGCCCGAACGACCCGCCACAGGCGGCGCCGAGCAGCAGCAGAAGGAATCCAAACACAGCACTGGCTTCCATGTTTCGCTCCTCTGGTGTTTCACGCTTTAGGTTTTTCTTCCGAACTCGCGCACGGTGTCAATCATGGCGCGGAAATTCTCCGGCTTCACGCCACGGTGGATGGTGTTGCTGGACGAGACGATGAGGCCCGCGGGGCCGGCGGCGGCGATGCACGCGCGCACGTCGCGGCGCACTTCGTCGGGCGTGCCGGTCTCGAGCACGCCGGCGCAGTTGATGTTGCCCTTGAGGCAAATCCGCGAGCCGTAGCGTTTCTTGAACACGTCCATCCTCATGCCCGCGGTCGGGTCCACCGGGTCGAAGCAGTCAATGCCCGTCTCGATCCAGAAGTCCAGCACCTGCGTCACGTCGCCGTCGCAGTGCTTGATGCAAAGCAGGCCGAGGTCCTTGTAGCCGGCGACGACCTTCTTGAACGCGGGGCCGATGATCTCGACGTATTGCGCGGGGTTGAGGAATAGGCCGCCGGCGTTGGCGACATCGTCGGTGGTCGCAACGATCTCGACGCCGTAGCGTTGCCGCGCGACGCGGGCGACGGCGAGGTTGTAGTCCACGACGCGGTCGAGCAACGCGCGGAAATGGTCGGTCTCGGCGATGAAGGCAATCAGCGCGCCTTCATAGCCGAGCAGGTCGCGCATGTCGGACCAGCCGTCGCGGAGGTTCCAGACGAGGGCGCGGCGGTTGCCCAGGCGGGTGATGGTCTTCTCCAGCGACGAGAACCGGTGCGGCGCGGCGGGGTCGGGGAAGTTGTAATCGCAATGCAGTGCGATGTCCTTGATGGGGCTCTCGATGATGGCGGGGAGGATGTCGCCGGTGAGTTGTCGCACGGCGCCCCATTCGTCGCGGTAGGTGTCGGTGCTGAGGCACGTGCGCGTGTAGTTGGGCCGGACGTTGATGCCGTCGAGGTCGAGCGCGTCCACGACCTCGATGGGGTCGGTGGTGCCGGTCATCGCCTTGGCGACGACATCGTCAATGAACCATTCGAAGATGGGCACGCAGTCGGGTTGCTGGCGCTTGAGTGCGGTCAGGATTCGTTCGCGTCCGGTCACTGGCGGGTCTCCGTATATGAAATGACGGTGACGTTTTGAGTCGGAAGCGGTTCGCAATCTTCTCGCAAGCCATCCGAAAGCATAGCTCGCTGCCGCCTCGGGTGAGGACCCGTCGGTGGCGTCCCGATTCACGAGGATCCGGGCTTGAGCACCACCCGCAAGGCGCTGCCCGCCTTCATCAGCGCGAATGCCTGCTGGACCTCCTCCAGCGGCAGAACATGGGTGGTTATCCGCGACGCGGGGATGCTGCCCGAGGCCAGCAGTTCCACCGCCTTGCGAACGTGCCCGGGGGTTGAATCGCTCGTCCCTACGAGGCGCACCTCGCCGTAGTGAATCTTGCGGCTGTCCAGGGCGAGGTTGCTTCGACCCACCGGCAGCGATGCAAAAAGGCAGACGGTTCCTCGTTTGCGCACGAGATTGACGGCTGTCTCCTGGGCTCCGGCCGCCGGCGCGGCGACGATCGCCACGTCCGCGCCCAGGCCGCCCGTCTCCGCCATCACCCGAGTCGTCAAGTCCTCCTTTGCCGGGTTCAGCACCACGTCACATCCGAACCCCTTCGCCATCGCCAACCGCTCCTCGTTGACTTCGGCCAGGATGATCCTGGCCGCGCCCATGCTCCTGGCGACGGCGGCATTGATCAGTCCCATGGGGCCGGCCCCCACGATCACGACGCAGTCGCCCCTCCGCAGCCCGCAGTTCTCCACGGCATTGACGGCGCAGCTCACCGGTTCAGCCAGCGCGGCGTGTTCCGGCGCCGGCCCGGGCGGAACCTTCACAACGTGACCGTTGACAACCGCCCGCGCGGGAATGGCTACGTATTCGGCCATGCCACCGGCATAGGCAAAGCCCATCGGCGCCAGATCGACGCACAAATTCGGCCAGCCTCGCTCGCAGTAAGAACACCGCCCGCACGAGATGCTCGTCGCCATCACGATGCGGTCGCCGACGGCGAATCCCGCCGCGCCGGCACTGACCTGGCGGATCAGGCCCGTAAACTCATGCCCCATCGCCAGCGGCGCCTTGATTCTCGGGTTGCCGTGTTCGAACGACTTCAGGTCGGTCCCACAAACCGCGCATGCGTCCACCTGCACCAGCAATTCGCCGTCGCCGCATCTCGGAACGGGCAGCTCCTCCACGCGGATGTCGCCCGGCGCGTGATAGACGACCGCCTTCATCATTCCGGCGCCCCTTCCAGCACCTGCTCCGTCGAGGCCACCCCCAGGCGCTTGCACCCCTGCCTGAGATATCCGACGGCCGTCTCGTACGTCCGCACGCCGCCCGACGCCTTCACTCCCAGCGTCTGCCCCACCGTCTTGATCATGAGGTCGATCGCTTCCGGTGTTGCCGGTCCATCGCCAAATCCCGTTGATGTCTTCACATAGTCCGCCCCCGCCTCGCGCGCGATGTGACAGGCCTTGACGATCTGCTCGGGCGATAGATAGCACGTCTCCAGGATCACCTTCACCAGGATGCCCTGGTGCTTCCGCGCTTCAGCGACCACAACGGCGATTTCCCGCCGCACCGTTGCGTCATCGCCGCTGAGAAAACGCCCGATGTTCATCACCATGTCGAGTTCCACGGCCCCATCCTCGATCGCCAGCTTTGCCTCCAGTGCCTTGACTTCGGGGCGATGTGCCCCATGCGGAAAACCGATCACGCAGGACACGGCCACCGGCGTCCCCGCGAGCAGTTTCTTCGCCAGCGGCACGTCCGTCGCCCTCACACAAACGCTGGCCACGCCGCAGCGTTTTCCCAGTTGGCAGGCCGCCGTCGTGTCCTTGTCGGTAAAGAACTGCTTCAACGAGGCATGGTCGATCGTCTGTGCTACTTGCTTTCGCGTGAACATGGCATCTCCGATTGCCCTCTGCGCCTGTGTCATTAATGCATTTCGCGCCCACCCGTGATGTTGATTGCCTGTCCTGTCATGTAGTCTGCGCCCTCGGACGCCAGGAACACCGTTACGGCCACGATGTCACTGATCCTTGCCAGCCGTCCCAGCGGCACCTTGCTGGTGAACTTCTTCACCACGTCGTCCATGGGCAGCTTGAGGTTGCGCACGTATCCGCTGGAGACCTTGTCCCACACGCCGGTGGCCTCCGTGATGCCGGGACAGACGCAGTTGACGCGGATCTTGTGGTCAGCCAGTTCGTACGCCAGCGCCTGGGTGAAGCCAATGATGGCCGCCTTGGCGGCCGAGTAGTGCGCCATGAGCGCCGAGCCGGTCTTGCCGCTCTTGCTCGAAAAGTTGATGATCGTCCCCCCGCCGCCGGCCTTCATCAGCGGCACCACTTCACGGGTGAACAGGAACGTCCCCTTGCAGTTCACGTCAAAGACCCGGTCCCATTCCTCCTCGGGGATCTTTTCGACGGGCGCCTGGGCTACCAGGCCCGCGACGTTGACCAGGACGTTCACTCGTCCGCCAGACGCCGCCGCGGCGGCCTCCACGACCTTCTTCACCTGGTCCGCCCGGGTCACATCCGCCGCCATCGAACGACACCGCGGCCCCAGCTCCCCGCAGATGCCATCGAGCTTCTTCTGATCCAGGTCCGTGATGAAGACCTGAGCGCCCAACTCGCAGAACTTCTGGGCGATACCCTTTCCGATGGTGCCTGCCGCCCCCGTGACAATTGCCGTCCTGTTCGCGAATTCCATGAGGCCGGCGATTAGACTAGAAAGCGCCGGAAGTGTAAAGCAGAGAGTTCGGCGGCTTGGCCGCGGCGTCGGACGGCGACCGTCGCGATGTCTTGGACCGTCGGGGGTTTACGGCGCGGTCAACCCGAGTACACTACCGCCATGGGCGATGGTGACGTTCACCTTGGCTCAGGCAGGTGCTCTAAGGAAAGGAAGGATACCGCAGTGATCTGTCGCGTACGAGGCTGGCGTAACCTGGTGTCGGGGATGGCGCTGCTGGCGATGACGGGATGCGCACTGGTGAGTCCCTCGCGGACGCAGGATCAGGCAACGAAGGGCGACCCGAAGTATCGCCCCAAGCTCCTGCTGTCCGTGGGAGAAGACTGCAACACGCCGGACGGCATGCGGCTGAATCCCCAGACGGGGGACATCATCGTCGCTTGCCCGAACTTCAACCAGAAGGAGTATGTGGGGAAGCTGATGAAGATCACCAAGGACAACAAGTGGGAGTTCTTCAGCGACTTCCCGAAGCATCCGGACACGGGATATGCCTGCCCGATGGGGATGGACTTCGGCCCCGACGGCAACCTCTATGTGGCGGACAACCAGTACTTCTACAACAAGGACCACAAGTCGCGTCTCATCCGTGTCAAGGTGAAGGATGGCAAAGCGGTGGGTACGGAGGTCGCGGTGGAAGGGTTTAAGCTCTCCAACGCGGTGATGTTCAGGGGCGATGCCGTTTTCGTGACCGACACGTTCTTTGACCTGCCAGACCGCCCCGGCACGAGCGGCGTGTACCGCATCACGCTGGCTGAGATGAACAAGGGCCTCGTCAAGCTCAAGCCCAAGGGCCAGCCCGACCCGCACCTGATCTTGACCTGCAGCACCAAGCCGTTGCTGCACCGCAAGGGCGAACTGGCGGGCGCCGATGGACTGACCTTTGATGCGGCGGGCAACCTGTACACCGGCAACTTCGGAGACGGCACGGTGTACAAGGTCACATTCAATGCAGACGACAGCGTCAAGTCGTCGGGCGTATTCGTGTACGACCCGCTCCTGACCTGCGTGGATGGGATCTTCTATGACAAGCAGCGCAACCGTATCTACGTAGCGGATTCGGAGAAGAACGCCGTCCAGGTCATCGAGATGGACGGCCGCGTCTGGACGCTGTGGCAAAACGGCGACACCGACGGCGCCGACGGCCTGCTCGATCAGCCCTGCGAGCCTGCGCTGCGGGGCAATGAGCTGATCATCGTGAACTTCGATATGCCGTTCCCGGGGTTGAAGAACACGAAGTATGACAAGCCTCACACGATCAGTGTGATCAAGCTTGATTGACGCGGCTCGGCGGGGCCGGACCGCTCCGCGGCCAGCGCCCCGGCCCGAATTCTCAAAGGGCTAAGCGGTGGAGCTGAATCTGAAGGACAAGGTGGCGCTGGTGACCGGCGGCTCGCGCGGGCTGGGCAGGGCGATTTGCCTGGCCCTTGCCGCCGAGGGAGCGCGGGTTGCGGTAAACTATGCGCAGAGCGCCGAGAAGGCGGGGGCCGTGGCGGCCGAAATCCAGAGGACGCACGGGGTGGACGCGATGGTTGTGGGCGCCGACGTGGGGATCGAGGCGCAGGTGCACCAGATGTTCGACGCGGTAGAGCGGACGCTGGGGACCGTGCGGGTTCTGATCAACAACGCCGCGTTCTGTCCGTCGGGGCCGATCACGAAGTACACGGAGGAGGAATGGAGTCGGACGCTGCGTACGAACATGACCGGGCCGTTCCTGTGCTGCCGGCGCTTCGTGTCGCGCCTGCTGGATCAGGGGCAGACCGGGCGCATCGTGAACCTCGTCTCGCAGGCCGCCTTCCGGGGTTCGACGAGCGGGCATCTGCCGTACGACTCGAGCAAGGGCGGCCTGGTTTCCTTCACGATCGCCCTGGCGCTGGAGCTGGCACCCAAGGGCATTGCGGTGAACGCCGTGGCCCCGGGAATGGTGCGAACGGAAATGGTCGCCGAAGTGCTGGCCAGGAACGAAGCCAGGTATCTTGATCGGATTCCGCTGCGGCGCATCGCCACGCCCGAGGAAATCGCCAAGGTCGTGGCCTTCCTGGCCTCGGATGGGGCCAGTTACATGACCGGCGCCACGGTGGACGTGTCGGGTGGGATGTTGATGCGCTGATGGTCGTCGGCGATTGCGCGCGAGAATCGCGATGGGGCGCGCGAGGACCGCCCGCCAACACCTTTTTCAAGGGAGCGAGAACGTAGACCGGGACGCAGCACGCCCGGACCGGTTTTGGAGATCAGTAACACTAACAGCCGCTACCGCTTCTCGATCGGCGCGCGGCGGTTCGCGAACGAATGGAACGTGCACGCCCGGCCCGCCACGGCGCCGTGGGCGTACGCACATCGCCGACAAGCTCGACAAGTTCGGGTGGCTGTTGGGCACGGAAGTGGCGCGGGTCTGCCAGGCCGCAGAGGTTTACAGGAGCAAGCATGAAGCCGAATGCGCTCCCGGGATGGTATATTCTCCTTGACCACGCGGTTCATTTCGCCTATTCAACAGGCCTGTATCCTGCACAACGATCCTCTTGCCGGAGGTTGCCATGAGCGTGTTCCGTTCGACCGTGCTCGCCGTCTTCCTCGCGCTTCCCGCACCCGCCTCGTTCGCGGCCATGAAGGACATCCCCCACCCCTTCATCCTGTGGACTCGCGAGGAGGCCGTCGCCCTGCGCAAGCGCATCGAATCCGACCCCGAGGCCAAGGAACAGTACGATCGCTGGGTGTCCGGCCCCGCGGCCGTGGGCCCGTTCATCAACATCTTCAAGTACCTCGCCTACGACGACAAGAAGGCAGGCGAGGCCGAAATAGCGAGCTTGCTGAAGTTCATCGGGCAGGTCCCGGAACCCATGACCGAGGCGTTCAAGGAAAACGCGAAGAAGCACTCCTGGACAACCGGCGGGCCATCCCATAACGACCGCCACATGCGCGATGAACAGTCCATGCAGGCGATCCGCTACGACGCCTTCTATGACGAACTCACGCCCGAACAGCGCGCCGGCCTGGAGAAGTCCTTCCGCGCCTACATCGAATTCCACGTCGGCGGCCACAAACCGTGGCATCCCGCGTTCAAGTACGACCGCACCAGTTGGCTGCCGAACATGCACTGGCCGCGCACCATCGGCACGCACCTGATCGCCGCCGCCATCAGGGATGAGAAGGCCGTCGCCGACATGTTCAACAGCACCGGCGGGTTCAAGTGGTTCTTCGATGAGTACGTCACTGACGGCCGCTACTACAACGAGGAGTTCTGCAAGTACGTCTCCAATATCGGCACGCTCATCTTCTACGCCAACTCCGTCGAACGCCTCGGCCTGGGCCGGTACGGATGGGACTACGTCGGTAAGAACGGCGGAAGCCTGCGCCGGTTCCTGGAGATGCCCATCTACGTGGCATTCCCACGCGAGGAAGCGCCCCCGGGCGAAAACCGCTTCCCCGGCGTCACCATGGGCGACGCCCACGAACTCTACATCGTATTAAGCAACTCGGGCAAACCGGCGTGGTGGACCAGCGCCCCCATGCTCGGCCCTTTCCCGAAGATGCTGGCGCCGGGCTGGTACGAACTGGGTTACAAACGGTTCCCCGATTCCGGTTTCGCCTACTTCGCCTTCCAGTTCAGACGGCCGACCGACGAGAAGTATTTCCCGTCCTTCTACTTCGGTCTCAAACCCATCGCGGCTGCAGACGTCACCCCGCCACCCGCCCCATCCCAGGTCAACCGCGAACGCGGATTCGCGCTGCTTCGCGCCGAGGAGTCGCCCGCCTACTGGGAAGGCCCCAAACCCGCCGTCGCGCTCCAGTTCGGCAAGTACTACGTCCACTACGTGCACGACTGCTTCAGCATCCTCGGATTCGTGGCCCACAACCGCAAACTCTACCCCATGTTCCTGGGCGCCAGCGGCCACAGGGGCTACGCCGGCGGCGACAAGTGGCGCGACCACGTCCGCGGCCAGCCCGGCGGCGTGGTGGTTGACGACCTGCAGGCAAAACCGTCTGAGCACGTCGGCCCCTCCGCCAACCACCGCATCCGCGACAACCTCGCGCCGGCGGCAAAGTTCGTCGCCGCCAGGACCAAGGACATCTACCCCGACGTGGAACAGGAACGCGCCATGGTCCTGACCGACAACTACCTCTTCGACGTGTTCTGGCTCAAGAGTGACAAACCCCGCCGCTACGACTGGCACGTCAAGTGCGACGGCTACTACAGCGAACTCCCCAAGGCCGACTTCACCCTCGTCACCAGCCTTGCGGACGGCAAACTCAAGGGCCGCCTCGTGAAACGCCCGCTGCTCCAGGACATGAAGGTCGCCGACCTCGATAGCGACCCGTGGTCGGTCACCATGACGCAGGAGGTGCGGGACGCGAAACTCCTCTCCAACCCCTACCACAAGGCGTGGCACGACAAAGGAGTGGGGGTCCGCGTCCACATGCTCGGAGAACAGGGCACATTCCTGGCCCCATCCCTGCCGGCCGGATACAAGAGCGACGCCGAGCGCGGCGCCTACCTCCTGGTTCAGCGCGAGAAGCCGGAAACCGTGTTCGTGGCCCTGCACGAACCCTTTGCCGGCGGGCCGGCCAAGGCGGCCGTCAGGGAGTTCAAGCGGATCCAGCAGACCGACAGCGCTGTCGCCGTCCGCATTGCCGGCCAGGGCATTGACGACCGGGTGCTCTTGTCCTGGGCTGACGGCGCCGAAGCGCCCGCAACCTTGGCGGACAAGAAGGAATCCTTTACCTTCACCGGCTACGGCTACATCAAGGTCGGAGAAAAGACCATCACTGCCGTGGGCGAGATCGCCGCGATCAGGATGGACGTCGGCCAAACAGTCTCGGCCCTGATCCTCAATGGAAAGGAAGTCTCTGCCCTCATCAAAGATGGCGCGCTGATCTTCCCGAAACCGTGACGGGTCCACGGCCAACGAGAAACCTTCGTCCTGTCCGTCTGCCAGTCTGGCAGGTCGGGCGCGGCCTGCGTCCGGTTTCGTTTTCCTAAGTCCTGCCACAGCAGTGTTGCGATAACCGCAATCCCCGGCTCTTATGGCCCAGCTTGTGAGCCTTGGGGTTCCGGGTGTGGGCTGCATAATAGGACCTGCGCGGCCCGGGGTTCGGGCTGCGGCTGGTGTGCGCGAAGGGCTTTGTTGGAGGTGAAGGATGCTGACGTACATGCGTGGCGTGGCGACTGTGATCGGCTTGGCGACCATCCTGGTGACGACATCGATCGCTGCGGCGGCTCCGTCATCTCAGCCTGCGACGAGTCAGCCGAGCCAGGTGTTGACGGTGGAGTTGGCCCCGGGCGTGAAGATGGAGTTCGCGTCCATCCCGGCGGGGAAGTTCACGATGGGCAGCCCGGTGCGAGAGAGTCTCAGGTCTGATGGGGAGACTCAGCATGAGGTCACAATCAGCAAGCCCTTCTGGATGCAGACGACGGAAGTGACACAGAAGCAGTGGGAGGCTGTGATGGGCAACAACCCCAGCCGCTTCAAGGGTGATGACCTGCCCGTGGAGCGGGTATCATGGAACGATGTGCAGGACTTCCTCAAGAAGCTGAGCGAGAAGGAGAAGGCCTCGGGAGGAACCTACCGCCTGCCCACGGAGGCGGAGTGGGAATGTGCCTGCCGGGCGGGGACCCAGACGCGATTCCACAGCGGTGATGAAGACAAGGACCTGGGCGAGGTGGCCTGGTATCGTGGCAACAGCGACAACAAGACGCACCCGGTGGCGACGAAGCAGCCCAACGCATGGGGCCTGTACGACATGCAAGGAAACGTATGGGAGTGGTGCCAGGACTGGTACGGCACCTACCCCAACGGTGCGGTGGCTGACCCGCAGGGGCCAGGGAAGGGCGGCTCTCGTGTGCTCCGCGGCGGGTCGTGGGACGACGACCCAAAGTTCTGCCGTGCGGCCAACCGCAGCAGGGGTGCCCTGGATTATTCCGACTACATCATCGGTTTCCGCGTGGTGTGGGAAAATAAGCCCCGGGGAAAATAAACCGGGACACGAGGGACCCGACCGCTCCCTCCGTGACGGTTGCGATGCTGGGCCGAGGACGGGTCTCGCCGGTCTGGCGACGGCGCTGTTGGATCCGCCGGATTCCACGTGGCACCCGACCGCTCCCTCTATGACGGTTGCGATGCTGGTTACTGATTTCCCGTCGCGAGGCCGTCGCGCCATCGCACCTTCGCGTTCTCCGGAAGACCCGGGGGACCCCCCAGCCGAGGCGGCTGGGCTACAGGTCTATTTGGCGCTCGGGAACTATACCGCGGCCGGCCCTTCGGGGATGATGCCTGGCAGGCCCGGACGGTCCGGCGATCCAGAAAGACTCGCTGCGCCTGCGTTCGGTTTCGTTTCCTGGTCATTGACCATATCCGCGCCCGCCGATAGTTTATCCTTGCGGTGACCGGGGCCGGTCTCCGAGGCGGCCGCGGGGGACAGGCCAAACGCGTGCTCGGGGGCGAGTAGCGGGCATGTTGTGGAAGATGTCGCTCACGGTCGGGTGGATCCGGGCCAGGGCGAGCGAATGGGTGGATTCGAATCGGCGCTGTGTCGAGTGGGCAGAGGCCGTGGACCTTTGGAGCGACGGGGGCACTGGCATCGGGGCCTAACCTGCGAAAGGATGGACCATGTACCTGAAGATGTGGACCGTGATGATGCTGCTGGCCTGGTCGATGGGCGGGTGTGCGATGGCCGAGTATTCGGACACGCGGGCGGCCATGGGCGAATCAGCGCCGGCGCTGGCGGCCGCAGGCGAGGCCGCGCCCGCTGAGAAACCGCCGACGGTTCCGCCGCCCGCAACACCCGCGGCACACGTGCCGGCGCTCGATCGCCTCATCATCTACAATGCCGGGCTTCGCATGGTCGTCGCGGACATTGCCCGATCACTGGACGCCGTGCGTGACGCGGCGATCGCGGCCGGCGGCTACCTCCAGGAGCAGCAGGCCAGCGCCATCGTCGTGCGCGTTCCCGCGCAGCGGTTCCACCAGACCATCAGCACGATCGAGAAGTTCGGCGAGATCACGGAGCGCCACGTCAAGGCTCAGGATATCACCGAGGAGATGCGCGATTTGAACATCCGTCTGCAGACGGCGGAGCAGACCCGCCTGCGCTTGCTCGATCACCTCAAGCACAGCGCCAAGATGGAGGACACGCTGAAGCTGGAGGCCGAGCTGGATCGCGTGACGCAGACCATCGAGTTGCTCAAGGGCAAGATCCGTTTTCTGGAATCGCAGGTGGCGTTTTCGACGATCGCGGTGCAGTTCAACTCGCCGCTGCCGCAGAAACAAATGGTGACGCCCCTGCCGTTCGCATGGATTCGCCAGTTGGGGGATGGGCTGGTCACCGGCACGGCGCAGGGACAGCCGGATACTTCGCGCTGGCGGTGTCGCGTGGTGAGCCTGGACCTGGCGCCGGGCTTTGTGAAGTACTACGAACGCGACGATCTGGCCGAGGCGATGAATGCCGACGGTGTGCTGGTGAAGCTGCGGCGGCATGACAACTATCAGGGCGGCGATGCGATCTTCTGGGGCAAGCTGGCGCGGCGGGCTTTGGTGGAGAGCCGCTCGCTGGCCATCACGCGCGAGGCCGACGTGACACTGCGCGGCAAGTCCAAGGCCCGGCTGATGGTCGGGACGCGCGACCTGGGTGGGAAGCAGAACGGGTATCTGCTGGCGGTGGTCCCGACCGAGCGACGGGTGTACACGATCGAGGCGTGGGGCCCGGCAGGCGAATTCGCGCGGGAACTGGCAAGCCTCGAGGCGATGGTGCAGTCGGTGGAGCCGTGACGGGCGCGCTGCATTCGCCCCACGGGTCTGTTGGGCGCTGCGCTGCACGAAGTCGTCGAAGGAACGCATGTGCGGGGAAACCAAACCGAACCGCGTCGCGGTCTCGTATCGCCGCCCCATGGGTGCAGTGTGTCGGCCCGCTGTAGCTTCCGCACCATTCGTTCCTCTGCAGCCTGGGGGCTCGCGCAGTGTGAATCCTAACCAGGATCAGTTGCCTTGCCATCAGGCTCGCTTAGTTGACCCATGGCACGGTGGTTCTCGCGGCATCCTGCGAACGAAATGAAGACATATGGTCGCCGGCCTCCAGGCGGGTATGGCCGCGCGCGGCGACGCTGTGGTCCCTTTGAGGCCGCAGATGCAATCTGATCCTGGCACCTCCCACCCCATCTTGTTGCTCCGGGCACTTGCCGGAAGCACGCGTAGCAGACTCTTTTGCTGCTTTGGGCGCCACCGGCCGGTCTATTAGCGCAGCCGGCCCACACGGGTCGATGGCCCACCCACATAGCATGAAAAGGGGTATGCTTGTGATGGATCAGGCGGTCCGTTATTCCTGGTTTTGCGGAGATTCGCGGGGAAGGCTATATTGAGCGGTGCTGCGGAAAGACCAGAGCTGCCGCCCCGTTGCGAGGTCGCAAGTGTGAATGTTGGGAAATGCAGATGGAGGTCAGGTTATGAAGTACCGCGAAATGGGATGCGGATGTGTCTCTGACCAGAGGCAGCGCCCGCGCCATGCGTGGCTGTTTGCCTTACTTCTCTGTTCAACGGCCTGGGCCGCCGATCCGAAACAGGATATCGGCTCATGGATGTCAAAGGAGAATCAGGCCCGTTCTCCAAAGGAGCGCGTCGCGGCGCTTCAGGACCTGGCCAAGGCCAGCGGACGCCTTGATGGTGAGTTCATGCAGGAGATCGTGGCGAAGGATCCCGCGCTGGAGGTGAGACTGGCCGCCATTGAACAGTACCTCAAGCAGACGGGTGTCAAGAAGATACGCTACATTATCAACCTCCTGCCGCCGCCCCTGCGCGAAGACCGCGAACTGGTATTCGGCGTCGCCGAGACTATCTACAGGGTGAAGGGGAAGGATGTCGCGTACAAGGCGTTCGTTCTATCGTCCCTGATCAAATGGGGCGGCTACATTCCGTACCCGGACAAGATTCCCACCTCCGGAACCGTTAAGGTTGACGGGATGTCGCCCAAGAAGGGGAAACCGGTGACTCTTGAATTGGATGCGGCGCAGGCCAAACGCTGCCGGGAGATGCATGACAAGATCGTGGAAATGTTCAACTCGGTTGCCGAATCCAACGTGAAGCCTGGTCCCGACGCCATGAAGGAGATGCAGAAGTGGAACGCCCTGAATGGGGGTAAGACGATTGAGGCGGATCTGTGGCTTGCCAAAGGTAAGACCATTCTGAAAGCGCCAGATCAGGCCAAACTCGTGAGGTCGAGTCTCCTGGGCACAGCCGGCACGGAATGGTTCTGCGGGGGCGGGTTCCAGCCCGATGGCACCATCGTCCTGGCGGGCGTATCGCTGGGTCCCACGCTCGATTTTCCGGGTGTGGGCGCGGTGGTGCTGGGCGTTGATCAACCGGCTCCGCCCTTGCCCCAGCGCGAAGTGCAAGGCCCGAATAAACTGACGGGGGAAACGGAATACAAGCCCTATCGCTGGAGTCATCCTCAGGCGACGCCATTTGTAGTTCGGCTTTCGCCCGACGCGAAGAAGATCATTTCCGTAAGCCGTCTGCCGTGGTGTTCCGGCGGTGTTACAGACGCCACGGTTGATGACAAGGGCAACATCTACCTGGCCGGCCCCGCGCGCGCCGGGATCCGAAAGGCAGGAGGCGAGATCCAGAGCCTGCCTCCCTGCAAGAAACTCGAAGCGGAACCGCGCAAAGCGCCTGCCAGGGGCACCCCCACGGCTCCTGACCCAGATCTTTACGAAGAGGTATACGTCGCGAAACTGTCACCCGCGGCGGACAAGTTGCTCTGGGTGCGCCTGGTGGACAACCCTAACGGCTCGACCTATTCCCCAGACATTAACATTAATTCGTCGGGTCAGGTCGTCCTCACGGGGCCAGATCAGAGAGTTTTGACGCCGGACGGGAAACAGACATCGCAACGCCATCCCCTGAGCCTCAAACGCTTGCCCAGTCCGAACTGTGCGTTTGATCCGGATACAGGAATGGTGGCTTTTGCCTCCGAACGTCATTCACCCACCGGCCATGAACCGTGGCGCTGCGGATATGCCACCATCTACAAACCTGATGGCGCTACCCTGTCTCTGTACAACTGGCCCGGTCCTTTCGTGGGTGGTACGGCGGGCCTGGTGGCCGATTCGCCTCTTTACGGGGCACGGTTCGATCTTAACGGCGATCTCATCCTGCTGGGGTGGTCGGATGGCGGCAACTCGATGTTTCATTGTGAGCCGCTCGACCTGCGCCGTGGAGCGCAGATGCGCGGTCTTGGCCTCAACGGCTCAGGGGTGGCAGGTGCCACGTCATTCGGTTACATCGTGAGGGTTTCAACCAAAACTTGGCGTACGATCGGCGGCACCATGCTGTCCGCGCACAACCCGGTGTATGGCCCCAACGGCATGAGCGCCAACGATGTTTTCGAGGCGGCTGACAGGTCTCTGATGATGGTCGGCAGCAGTGCGTGGGGCGCGCCACAATCGCCGCACACCCTGTGTACGAGTCATCCTGCAGGCCCCTACATCGCAGTCATGAACAAGGACTGTACTTCGCTGCGGTTTGGCGCTTCCATGCAGGCGTGCGCGGCGGCGCAGGTGCGCAGCGGGTCCTGCTGGGGCATGATTACCGGTAAACAGAGCGGCCGCCCCATGGCGCTGTTCGTCACAGCGGCTACGGCCACCGGCAAGGCGTACGGGCGTGTGACCGGAACCCCCGCCCATGAACCTATGCAGGAAGCTTTTGGGGACGGCGATCTCGACGGCTATTTCACGCTGCTGGACCTGGAATATCATCCGCCGCCAAACACCGCCAAGACGGAGGAGAAGAAATGAAGACTCGATCGACGCCTTTTCTCCTTGCTCTGTCCCTGCTCGCATTGGCGGCCGTCGGCGCTGCCCCCAAAGAGGCCACCGACCCGCCCGTACCGTCGGGTTCGGTATTCCACTTCATCGGCATGCGCTATCTGGCCGGATGGATCGAATTCCGCGACATGACCGAGGGCGATGGCGCCCTGTTCCCTTGTTTCTGGTATGAAGGGAAACTCGGGGATGTCCGGGGAAAGATGATCTTTGATCCCCAGAATCCGAAGTTAAACATGGTGCTTACCTGTAACCGTCTGTGCCAGGGGGACGGGGCTGAATACAAAATTCTCGGTGAGACGTTCAGCCAGGGCAGCGACAAACCGCCGGTGGTTCGCTACACCGTGAAGAAAATCGGAACGTGGCTGCCGGCTTCGGATGCGAAGGACAAGAAGGTCCGCCCCTATGAAGCGACAACCTTTGAAGGCGAACTCGATGTGGACGGCCGCAAGGTCGACATCCAGGGCGATCTGCGTGTTTCCTACTCAATACCCCGGAAGCGAGACGGCCAGGCAGAAGACTCGCTGGCGGGGTTTGGTGTGAATATGACTGCGACCTTCAAGATCAAAGGCAAGGACCTGAACCTGAAGAAAGTGGCCGATAGGGATATCCAGGTTACGGTTCGCAGCAAAGCCTACAGCGAAGCGACCATCCTGGAGGGCACCAAGAAGAAGACGCTCCAGGACGCGGGCGTCAAACCCATGGACTGATCCCGGAAAGAGTAACTCGAACCCATCGCATCGCCGCGCCTCCTTCATTGTTCCATCTTCGCAGCAGAAGCCTTCGCCTTTAGCTTTAGGCGGAATTGCTTCAGCGGGTCTGTCTGTTCTTGTGGGAAAGATCGGGACTTGCCTGCCCGGACGCATCACACCTCGTAAACGCCTCCACTTTGCGCGCCGGGACTTGAAGCCCCTGCATGCGCATGTAAAATGGCCTGCATGCTTAATTCAATTCTCAGCAACATTCTGGGCGCAGGGTTCGTTGGCGGCTTCTGGTGGTACACCATCATGGGCATCCTGCTCGTGGTGCTGATCATCGTCTACGTGCAGCTCAAGAAGAAGGGCGCGGCCTGAGCGGCCGCCGCTGCGCACGGGCCAACGGGGGCGGGGAAAAATGCCGCCGAAGTCACCCTTCGGCCGTGATGCTTATTGCCCGGCGCGAAAACCTTTGCCTCATGGACCCGGCTCGATGATCCGCCTCAGGCGGCTCTAGGCCTTGGTCTGCGCGCTGCCGGGGCCCCACTCAAAAGCGATCGGGGCCTCGATGTCGGGGTGCAGACTGCGATGGACCGGGCAGGCGTGGGCCGCGGCCTCGAAGCGCTGGCGCATCTCCGGCTCCAGTTGCACCGGTACGCGCACCTGCGTCACCAGCCGGCCGATGCGGCGCACAGGAACGGCCGTCATCTCCTTGGTCACCGAGACGCGCGTGCCGCTCAGGTCCACGCCGTGACGCTGGGCCTGGATGCCCATGATCGTCAGGATGCACGAGCCCAGGGCCGTGGCCACCAGGTCCGTCGGCGAGAACGACTGGCCCTTGCCCATGTTGTCCACCGGGGCGTCGGTCACCAGCGTGGCCCCCGAGGGGCCGTGCGTGGCCTGACAGTGCAATTCGCCCTGATACACGATTTCAACTTTCACCATAGTCTTTGTAATCCAGAATGAGGGGACTATTTCTGCTGGCCCATGGTCAGCAGGGCAATCACCATGGTCTGCAAAACCACGGCCAACAGCAGCAGCGTCTGCAGCAGCGCCGCCTCGGCGCGGTTGAGATACGAAAAGAACAGCACCGCCAGCACCACGATCTGCACGATGCCGGCCAACAGCTTCGATACCGCAAAATCGCCGCTGACGTGCTCGCGGCGGCGACGAAGCTCGTGAGCCAGATGCTCCAGTTGCTGTTCGATGCGGCCCAAAGCCGCCGCCGACTGCTGGCCGGCAAAATCGGCCGACGATGAGGGGGCAGCCGCAGTCGTGGTTTGGCCGGCGATAATCTGCATCGCCTGGCTGAGGCTCTGGACGGTATGGTCGGGGCGGGCGGTCGGGGGCTCAACAGCGGCGGGCGAAGCGGCAAGCCGTGGGTGCGTGACCAGGATGGTCCGGCAGCCGGCCGCCGCGCCGGCCTCGATGTCGCGCGGGGCGTCGCCGATCACCCAGCTCTGGGCCAGGTCCAGGTTCAGCGCTTCGGCCGCGCGCAGGATCATGCCCGGGGCCGGTTTTCGCAGGTCGCTTTCGCGCCGGTAGGCCGCCACCGACGCCTCGGGATGAAACGGACAGAACTCGTGGTGATCGATTACGGCGGCCGGGTTGGCCTGGCGCAGAAGCTGGTCCATACGGGCGTCGACTTGTCGCACGGCCTGCTCGTCGAACATGCCTCGTGCGACGCCGCTCTGGTTGGAGATCACCACCGTGACAAAGCCCGCCTGTTTGGCGGCGGCCACGGCCTGCGGGGCATCGTCCACCAGCACCACGCCCGCCGGATCGCCCAGGTAACCATCGCTGACGATCAGCGTGTTATCGCGGTCAAAGAAAATGGCGGGTCGGCCGGCCACGGGTCGGCATTATGGGCCGGGGAACCGGTGCAGGCAACATGGTGGCCCGGCCGCCTCGGCTGGGTAGAGGAAAATGATGCACCGCTGGGGTCCGAAGACCTTACACCCGCCCGTAGATGTAGTCGTGCAGAAAATGAATGGTGGCCTGCTGGTCGGAGGCGTGAAGGGCGTTGATATCGCCGATGGAGACCAGCCCGACCAGCCGGCCGTCGCCGTCGACCACCGGCAGGTGACGCACGCGGCGGTCCTTCATAATCCGGCTGGCATCGTCCAGGTCGGTGTCGGGGTGCACCACGATCACGTCCGTGCTCATGACCTCGGCGACGCTGGTTCGGCAGGGCGGCCGCTCCTCGGCGACCACGCGCGCCAATACGTCGCGCTCGGTGAACATGCCGGCGACGCGGTCCTGATCCACCACCACCAGGGCGCCGATGCGATGGCGGTTCATCAACTGCGTGGCCTGCAGAACCGTCGCGGACACAGCAATGGTGTAAACCTCGCTTCCCTTGTGCCTGAGGATGTCGTTAACCAGCGGCATAAACCTGCTCCTTGAGGGGCGATGAAGTGACCACGGCTCTTTATAGACCGCGCGCGGCGGGCATTGCAATATCGTTCTTTTATTCACGAACCCGGGGGCAGGGCGGCCTGGGATAACCGGGCAAAAAAGAACCGGGCCCGGCATGGTGCCGGACCCGGCCTGAATCTCCCGCCTTGCCCACTTCCTATGCCACTTCGGCCAGGGGCTCCGAGCGCACGGGCTCGGTCAGCGTCACGGCGGCCTCCGACTTCTGCTGGATCAACTGGTCACAGAGCTGCTCGATGTGTCGAGCGGTCTGGTTGAAGGCGAAGTGCTGCTGCACCCGCTCCTTCATGCTCTTGCCCAGCTTGGCGCGATAGGCCGGATCACGAACGATCTTGCTGACGCGCTCAACATAGGCGTTGGGGTCGCGCGAGCTGATGGTGCCTTCGGAGCCCACCAGCGCCGCAGCCTGAGAATGTTCCATGGCATCGCCCCAGCGCATCGCGACCACCGGTTTTTCCATGGCCATGGCCTGCAGGATGCCCGCGGCTCCGGCGGCCGGGAACTCGGCCAAGTACAGGTCGGCAATCCGCAGGAAGCCGGGCAGGTCCTTGCGCTTGCCGGCATAGCCAACACGCTTGCCCACGCCAGCCGCCTCGAACTTGCGCTTCTGCCAGGCCAGCTCGCCGTCGCCCACCAGCAGGTAGATGGCATGGGGATGCGAGCGCAGGATGTTGATGATGCTGTCGGCGAATTCCTCGCTGACGGTCTTGTCCAGGTCGGCGCCGGCGGTGGCCAGCACCATGGCGCCCTCGGGGATGCCATAGGCGCTGCGCTGCGGGGCCGGGCCCAGGTCGTCATCCACGTCGATGCCGTCGAGGATGAACTTGCTGTCCACGCCCTTGTTGTGCCACCAGGTCTTGTCCAGCTCATAGCGGGCCTGGTCAAAGTAGGTCACACAGTGCAGGCCGGAGGCATACAGCGGGCTGCGGCGGCAGAAATTGATCTTGACGCGGGCCACTTCCCAACTGGCGACGATGGCGGCGATGGGATCGGCCTGGGTGGTGTCGAAAATGACCACGTCGACGCGGTCCTTAACCAGTTGGCTGGCCAATTCCTTGCAGGCCGAGACGGTGTCGCCGTCGGTGGGGGCCAGCCAGAGCTGGGCCTTCTGCTTGGCCAGGAAATCGGCCAGGGCGGCAGCGCGCTTGGCGCTGGGGAGCTGATAGGTGTTCTGGGCGAATTGCTGGCGGTCGCGCCGTACCTGGGCCTCGGTGCTGTAGACGCAGAGCTTGAAGCGCTTGGAGTCGTGATATTTGCAGAGGCTGCGCAGGGCGCGGGCGGCCGCTTCGTCGTCGCCCAGGCCGCTGACCACGTAGGCGATGCGGGTCTGCTTGTTGTTCCAGTCCTGGGCGCCGCCGCCGGCAAAGCCCAGCGCCGCCCCGGCGCGCTCGTACTGGGTGGCGATGAACTGGCAGTTTTCGCGATCGGCGGTGTAGGTGCCGCCATGCAGCAGGTCGTAACTGACACCGTTCTGGATGGCTTCCAGCCCCAGGGCATATTCACGGCGGCCGATGGCGCTGGCGCCGAACTTGATGACCGGCGCGGCCCGCATTTCGGCCAGGCCCAGGAAGCCGCAGATGCTCACGAACTGGTTGAGCACCTTCTGGTCGGAGTAATCGATGGCCTCCAGGCTTTGCATCATGTGCTGCTGGGCCTTACGCAGGTCCAGCATGCCGTGGGCGTGATGGGCCAGGAACTTCTCGGCGCTGTTGGAGGAGTCTTCGTAGACTTCCAAGGTCTCGGCGTCGATCAGTTCGCCTTTGTTGACGCGATCAACCAATTCGATGAGGGATGGCATAAGCGTTTCCTTTCCGTGTACAGGACGGCGATGACACTCCCTTCATCGGAAAATGGGGGCTTTGGGATAAATGTAATTTTTGGGAAATTTGGATAGTCTCGGACAAATAGAGAAAAATCATGGTTATCGGTCGTTGCGACGCCGATTTGCCATTTGTCGGTGGATTTTTACGATGGCTTTGTGGCCCAAGAGAGCAGATCGGGTTCGCTTCTGCGTCATTCGCTGGCAGCGCTGGTGATCGCGGTGGTGGCGGCGGGAGGCGCCCTGCTGCTGCGCCGCGCGCCGGTGAGCAGCGTTGCCATGCAGCGCCTGGACAACGTGCTGTATGACACGCTGTATCGCACCCGGCCGGTGCAGTCGATGCGCGATTCGGAGATCATCCTGATCGGCATCGACGACAAGAGCCTGGACGGAGTCAGCGAAGTCTGGCAATACGGCTGGCCATGGCCCAGGTGGTTCTGGGCGCGGCTGCTGGACTATCTGAACCGCGAGCAGGCCCAGGCGGTGGTCTTCGATTTGATCTTCAGCCGCCAGAGCGTGTGGCGGAAGCGCGATGGGGACGATGCCATCCTGGGCAAGTCCATTCGCGCGTCGACGCGGCCGGCGATTTTTGCGGCGGTGGTGGGGCCTGATGGACAGTGGCCGCCGTTCGCGCCGCGGCCGGCCAGTGCTCCGGCGACCACACAGGCGCCGACCACGCCGCTTTATCAGCCGCTGTTTGGGGCCTCCAACGTTTCCGACAGCGAAGCCTATCGCGACTATAAGCCCTACGTGAATGGCCGGCCGAGCATGGCGGTGCAGACGGTGCGGCAGATTTCGCCGTCCACAACCGTCGCCGATAAGCCGTTTCGACTGCATTACTACGGCCCGCACCAGGGGCGAGACGGAAAGCGGACGTTCCGCTATGTGTCGGCCGGGGCGGTGCTCAGCGCGATCTTCAGCAAGGAGGATCCGGCCAAGCTGGGGATCGAGCCGGGCATGTTCCGGGGCAAGATTGTACTGGTAGGGGCCCTGGCGGCGGCGCTGTTTGACGAGAAGACCACGCCCCTGTCGGATCGCTACCCCGGCGCTGAGATTCACGCCACGGCGATAGCCAATCTGCTGCGCGGCCAGCAGGTCCACGAGGTCCGGCCGCTGTGGGCGGCGGCGGTGGCGCTGCTGGCGGCGCTGGCATCGGCGGCCGGCACGATAGGGCTGCGCCGGGCCTGGTGGAAGGTGCTGGCGGTGGGTTTGGCGCTGGCGGCGCTGCTGGCCGTATCGGTGATGCTATTTGGCGGGCAGACGATCCGCTGGCTGCCGTCGTCGGTGCCCTTGGTGGCGCTGCTGGTTGCGGGACTGCTGGGGCTGGGGTGGAGCTATTTCACCGAGGACAAGCAGCGCCGCTTCTTTATGAAGGTATTGTCGCAGTCAGTTTCACCGGCGGTGGCGGCGGAGGTGGCGCGCACCGGTCGGCTGGAGGTGGGCGGCCAGCGCCGGGAGATGACGGTCATGTTCACCGACATCGCGGGTTTTACCGACACCTCGGAGGCCATGACGGCCGAGAAGCTGGCGGCAATGCTCAATTTTTATCTGGAGGAGATGTCGGGGATCGTGCTGGGTCAGGATGGCACGATCGACAAGTACATCGGCGATGCGGTGATGAGCTTCTGGAATGCTCCGCTGGAGCAGCCGGACCACGCGGCCCGTGCCTGCCGGGCGGCCTTGGCGATGGTGAAGCGCGAGGCTGAGATTCAGCCGCAGTTGCGCGGCTATGGGGCCAAGCAGGTGATGACGCGCCTCGGCATCAACACCGGCCCGATGGCCGTGGGTTTCATGGGTTCCAGCAAGCGGTCGAGCTATACGGTGCTGGGCGATGCGGTGAATCTGGGCAGTCGCCTGGAGGGCACCAATAAGTTCTATCACACGCGCATCTGCGTGGCCGAGCCGACGGTGCTGCTGGTCAAGGACCAGTTTTTGTTCCGGCAGCTCGATGTGATTCGCGTGAAGGGCAAGCTTAAGCCCATGGCTATCTACGAGTTGCTGGGCCCGGCCAACGGCGACGGCAGGCTGGTGTCTTTAGCTCAGAGGTATGAGCGGGCCTTGGAGCTTTACCGGGCCCAGCAGTGGGATGCGGCCAGCCGGGAATTGCTTGAACTGGCGGGCGACTTTGCGGATGATGGTCCGACACAGGTCCTGCTGGGGCGCATCGAGAAGTTCCGGCACAGCCCGCCCCCGGCCGACTGGGACGGGGTGCATGTGCAGACGGAGAAATAGCCCAGGCTCTGCCGCCCGGCGCGCGGAGCCAGCCTACGAAGGAGAAGACGGCCATGAGAAGTTTTCGACGTTGGTGGGTGCCCGCGGCCCTGGCGCTGATCTGCGCCGGCTCGTGGGCCCTGGCGGAAACCTTGTTTGTGCAGAGCGACGCCACGCCCGTTCGCACCGCGGCCGATCCGGCCTCGGAGACGCTGGCGGAGTTGACCAAGGGCACCCAGGTGGAAGTGGTGGCCCGTGAAGGGGAGTGGGTGAAGGTCAAGGCCGGCGACCGCGAAGGCTATGTCTACGGCGAGAGCCTGGGGGCGGCGGCGCCGCCGGCGGCCGGAGCGGCCCTGGGCGGTCTGGGCTCGGTGCTGAAGGGTTCGGAGCCGTCGGACCTCAGCGCCAGCGCGGCCGCCAGCGGATTGCAGGCCGACACTGAGAAAGTGGCCAGCGCCAAGAAGATGGATACCAGCGCCGTGCGGTGGATGGAGCGGAACCGAGCGGCCATTCGCTCGGAGGAAATTGCCGCCTTTGCGGCCGCCGGGCAGGTGGGACCCTATCGCGTGAATGCGCCTACCAAGACCAAGCCGGCGCCCAAGGCCAAGCCGGTGGACGGCAACAAAGGAGGTGCGCGATGAGACGCCTGGTTTTGATTCTCACGTTGACGGCGCTGCTGAGCGGCGGCTCGATGATGCTGGCGGGCGGCTGCGGGCCGGGCGGCAAGGTGGACACCGGTTCACTAATCCGGGGCGGCGGCACGCTGCTGCAATCGCAGACGCTTACCCCGCGACAGGAGAAAGTGCTGGGCCAGACGGTGGCGGTGCAACTGACCAACCGTTACCCCCTGCTGTATGACGATCCGCTGACCGACTACGTTTCCAAGGTGGGTCTGTGCGTGGCGTCGGGCGTGGGCAAGACGGAGAACGTCCGCTTCATCTTCGGCGTGCTGGACACGCCGCAGGTGGGGGCCTGGGCGGGTCCTACCGGCTATATCCTGATAACGCGCGGCGCCCTGGCGATGATGCGCGATGAATCGGAACTGGCCGGCGTGCTGGCCCACGAGATGGCGCACGCGGTCAAGCGCCACGGCGTGGAGCAGTTCAAGCAGGCGGGGCTGATGAGCGGCCTGGCGGACGTGGGACGGGGACTGGCCGGCGGCGGCGAGAACGCGCAGTTCATCAACTCGATGGCGGCCGGCGCGGACCTGATCGTCTCCAAGCCCTATAGCCGTCAGAACGAGAGCGAAGCGGATGCCGAGGCCGTGAAATTCCTGGTGCGCTCCGGCTACTCGCCCAAGGGGCTGCTGACGTTTTTGAAGAGGCTGCAGCAAACGCAGGGGCGCGAGGACGGCGGCGGACAGATGTTCAGCACGCACCCCGGGCTGAGCGACCGTATCGCGGCCATCGGCAGCCAGATTTCGCGGGGCGGCTATGCGCCCGGCGCGGTCAACAAGGGTCGCTTTATATCGAACACGGCCCGCATTCGCGCCTGAGTTTGCGTGGTTCTTCTTCAGGGTCGATGCCGTTGCACAGACTTCCGATTGAGTGGGTGACTTCCTTGGCGACGGGGACTCTGCGCCGCCGTCCCGTGCCGCGTCCGCAAAGCGCTGAGAAGGCCGCGGCGGCGGCAGGTTCGTCGCTGCACTGGGGACTCATCGTGCTCTACGTGGCGGCGGCGGGACTGTGCTTTTGGGCGGCCATCAAGGAGCGGGCGGCGCAGAAGCACACCTATCAGCCGCGCGTGCCGCGCTTCTGGTTTGTGATGGGCGGGCTGCTGACGGCGCTGGGGCTGCTGCGGCTGCTGGATGTGCATTCGTGGCTGGACTCGATGGGGCGCAGCGTGGCCAGGTCCGAAGGCTGGTATGCCCAGCGCCGCCCCATGCAGACGCTGCTGATCGTGCAGGGGATCATCGTGGGCATCGGGGTCCTGGGGTTGGCGCTGTGGTATGCGCGGAAGATCTGGCGGCGATACCTGCTGGCGATCGGGGCGTGCATTGCGCTGCTGACGGTGGTGTTTGTGCGCGCGGTGTCGCTGCACCAGGTGGACCATTTTCTGAAGGACAATGATTTCCTGGGGCTGAGCGTGGGGACGTGGATTGAGGGCCTGCCGCTTCTGGCGATCGGCCTGGCGGCCGCACAGGCCATCCGGCGCGACTGGCAGCCGCGTTTGCAGGCGTTTGAGAAGCGGGTCAGAATCCGGTAGGGGTTACAAGCGCACGCAGGCCCGCGACATTCGAACGGCAATAATTTTGGCCGACGGACTATAGGAGATTTAACCATGCCCCAGACCAAGACAACTCGCTACGACGTGGCCGAACATTTGCTGACGCCCAAGGACCTGGCCGCTTACCTTGAGGCTTCCATCGAGGAAGCCCAGGGCGACGTAGCCTGGATTGCCAAAGCCCTGCGGAATATCGCTCGTGCAGCAGCAAATCCAGCGGCAGCGAAGCGACGTGCTGGGCGGCTGGCATTCAGGCGCCGGCGGCTCTAGAATCGCCGGCGGTTACGCGATGAGCACTGCTGAAACCCAAAATTCCACGACGGAAATGAATGTGCGTCTGCTGGGCGGCGAGGTCGATGAGACCATCGACGTGCAGTCGGAGGAGATGCTGGTCAACATGGGGCCGCAGCATCCCTCGACGCATGGGGTATTGCGCATCGTGCTGCGCACCGATGGGGAGATGGTGCTGGAGGCCGTGCCCCACATCGGCTATTTGCACCGCTGCAAGGAAAAGATCGCCGAGAACCTGGCTTACTATCAGTACGTGGGCTACACCGACCGCCTGGATTACCTGGCGGCGATGAACAACAACCACGCCTGGGCGATGGCGGTGGAAAAGCTGGCGGACATCGAGGTGCCGCCGCGGGCCGAGTACATCCGGGTGTTGGCCTCGGAGCTGAACCGGATTGCCTCGCACCTGGTGAGCTTCGGCTGCTATGGCATGGACCTGGGGGCGTTCACGCCGTTTCTCTATGCCTTTCGCGAGCGCGAGTACATCCTGGACCTGTTCGAGCAGATGTGCGGGGCGCGGCTGACCTTGTCGTACATCAACGTGGGCGGCGTGACCTGGGACCTGCCGCCGGGCTTTCTGCCGCGCCTCGGCGAGTTCTTGGACTATTTCGAGCCCAAGATCGACGAGTACAACGACCTTCTGAGCTTCAATCACATCTTCATCAAGCGCACGGCCCATGTCGGGGTGTGCAGCCGTGAGGTGGCCATCGGCTATGCCCTGAGCGGTCCGGTGATCCGTGGCAGCGGCATCCCGCTGGACCTGCGTCGCACGGAGCCCTATAGCGTCTACGACCGGCTGGAGTTTGACGTGTGCGTCGGCCGGGGACAGATGGGCAGCCTGGGCGACTGCTGGGATCGCTATTGGGTGCGCATGGCGGAGATGAAGCAGTCGTGCCGGATTTTGCGGCAGTGTATTGCGCAGATGCCGGGCGGTTCGTTCCGCGCCAAGCTGCCCCGGGCCATGAAGGTGCCGCCGGGCGAAGTGTACTGTGAATATGAGAACCCGCGCGGGCACCTGGGCTTCTACATCGAAAGCCAGGGCGGTCCGATTCCGTATCGTGTGAAGATCAAGGGTCCCAGCTTCGTGAACCTGGCGGTCACCGGGGAACTGTGCCGCAACGTGCTGCTGGCCGACGTGCCGGCCATCGTGGGGTCCATCGACGTGGTGATGGGCGAAGTCGACCGCTAGAGCCCGTCGCGTTGCTGGCTGACGCTGCCCCCGGGGGATCAGAACAGCTTCAGGAACGGCAGATCGCTTTTACCCATCAGGAATTTATCGACGGCGTGGGCGGCGCAGCGGCCCTCGGAGATGGCCCAGACCACCAGCGATTGGCCGCGGCGCAAATCGCCGGCGGCGAACACGCCGGGCACATTGGTCATGTAGGAGGGGTCGGTGACGACGTTGCCGCGGTTGTCGGTACGCAGGCCAAGCTGCTCGATAGGCCCGCCATGCTCGGGGCTGACGAATCCCATGGCCAGGAAGCACAGGTCGCAGTCCAGCTCAAACTCGCTGCCGGGGACCTCGGTGAACTTCAGCGGGCGGCTGCCCTGCATCTGCCAACTGAGGCGGACAGCGCGGAGCTTGCGCACGTGGCCGTTGTCGCCGACGAATTCCTTGGTATTGAGGGCAAAGTCGCGGATGTCGGCGCCGGCGACCTGGATGGCTTCTTCGTGGGCGGAGGAGGTGCGGAAGACCATGGGCCAGTAAGGCCAGGGCATGTCCTGGGTGCGCTGCTCGGGGGGTTTGGGCAGCAGTTCAAACTGGCGCACGCTCTTGGCGCCCTGGCGCAGGGCGGTGCCCAGACAGTCGGCGCCGGTGTCGCCGCCGCCAATGATGATCACGTGCTTGTCTTTGGCGTTGATGACCTGATCGGCCGGGAGCTGATCGCCCAGATTCAGGCGGTTCTGCTGCGGCAGGTAGTCCATGGCGAAGTGAATGCCGGGCAGGTTGCGTCCGGGCACGTTCAGGTCGCGCGGGCGGGTCGCTCCGCCGCACAGGACGATGGCGTCATAGTCACGGCGCAGGTCCTGGACGCTGATGTCGGAGCCGACGTTGGCGCTGGTTTTGAAGCAGATGCCCTCGGCCTGGAGAATCTTCACGCGGCGATCGACGACGGACTTTTCGAGCTTGAAATTGGGGATGCCGTAGGTCAGCAGGCCGCCCACGCGGTCGGCGCGTTCGTAGACGGTGACGTGGTGGCCGGCCTTGTTGAGCTGGGCGGCGGCCGCCAGCCCGGCCGGGCCGGAGCCGATGACGGCGACCTTTTTGCCGGTGCGCACGCTGGGGGGCTCGGGCTTGATCCAGCCTTCGGCGAAGGCGCGCTCGATGATGCTCTGCTCGATGAGCTTGATGGTGACCGGCTTCTGGTTGATGCCCAGCACGCAGGCCTCTTCGCAGGGGGCGGGGCAGACGCGGCCGGTGAATTCAGGGAAGTTGTTGGTCTTATGGAGCATATCGATGGCGTCGCGCCATCGGTCCTTGTAGACCAGGTCGTTCCACTCGGGGATGATGTTGCCCAGGGGACAGCCGTTGTTGCAGAAGGGGATGCCGCAATCCATGCAGCGGGCGCCCTGTTGGCGCAGCTGGTCCGGGGGGAAATCGAGATAGATCTCATTCCAGTCCAGGAGGCGCAGCTCCACGGGCTTGCGCTGGGGCGTTTGTCTTGGGAACTCTTTGAAACCTGTTGGCTTACCCATGGGTCTTTCCAGAAGATGCCTAATCCTGCCGTGCGGCGGCCATCTCATCGGGCGTCAGTGTCAGGAGAGCCGATATCTCGAGTTGCTCGTCGGCGGAAAGTTCGGCTCGCAACACCTGCCAGAGGCGCCTTTGCCGCACGATCTGCTCCTGGCCGGCGAACCCGCTCCAGGTCACCAGCCCTCCCACTCGGCGCGGACCTGCGACTTCGAGTTCCACTTCGCTTCCGGGAAAGCTGCGGGCAAGAACCTGCCTCAATTTCTGAATGAACTGTTCCATCGTACGACTCCAATATTGACCAGCTCAGTTGCGGCATTGAGCAACTGTCGTGTACGTTCCTTCACGAAGTCTCCGCGAATCCCTTCATATAGTCTACGCGTCGTCCACCGGCGGCGCAGGGCCGAGGTGGACAGGAAGCGATGATCGTTGGCCCACAGCATAACGATGTCGCCAAGCAGCGCGCCTAGCTCTTCCCCGCGGCCAGCCGGGACTACGTCTGCGAACTTCGCCAGCTTGAACAGACGGTCGATGTCGTGCCGGGAGTCGAACTCCGCATCGACCATGTGCCTATATGCCCGCAGGATGCACTCCACCGACAGCCCGGCAAGGTAATTCGCCTGCGCGTAGAAGCCCAACTCATACAACTCGCGCGCTGCCGTGGTGTGTTCTGCCGCGGCATCGCGATAGACCTGGGCGCGAGATCTCTGTTCGGCGGTCGCCATGCTTGTCCTCACACCCCAGCCGTCTGCCGCTGCGACAGCTTTTTGGCTCGCTCCTCGATTTCGGCGCGGTGTTCCAGCACCCGCCGGTAGTCGTTGGGCATGACCTTGACGAACCAGCGGGCCTCGTTCTGGAAATCGTCCAGGATGGCTTTGGCCACGGGCGACTGGGTCCACTCCAGGTGTTTCTGCAGCATGGTGCGAATCGTCTGGAGGTCCTCTTTCTGGGGCTGCTCCAGCGTCACTTGGTCCTGGTTGGCCAGCTTGGGGAACTGCAGCGTGGAGTCGTAGACATAGGCGATGCCGCCTGACATACCGGCCGCGAAGTTGCGCCCGGTGGGGCCCAGCACGACCACGCGGCCGCCGGTCATGTATTCGCAGCCGTGGTCGCCGCAGCCCTCGACCACCGCGTGCACGCCGCTGTTGCGCACGCAGAACCGCTCGCCGACCACGCCACGGATGTAGACTTCGCCGGCGATGCCGCCGTAGCAGATCACGTTGCCGGCGATGATGTTTTCCTCAGCCCGGAAGGTGGCCTGGGGCGGCGGGAAAACGGCGATGCACCCGCCGGAGAGTCCCTTGCCCAGGTAGTCGTTGGCGTCGCCTTCCAGCAGCAGCGTCACGCCCGTGGCCAGCCAGGCACCAAAGCTCTGCCCGGCCGAGCCGCGGAAGTGGAAGCGGATGGAATGATCGGGCAGGCCCGCCAGCCCGTGTTTGCCCGCAATGGCGCCGGAGAGCATGGTGCCTACGGTGCGGTTGGTGTTATGGATCTCCAGTTCGTGGCGCACGGGCTGGCCGGATTCGATGGCTGGCTGGGCCAGCTTGATCAGTTGATGGTCCAGGGCGGCTTGCAGGCCGTGGTCCTGGGTCTGGCTGTGCCGGATGGCCACGTCGGGCGCGGTCTGGGGACGATAGAGGATGACCGACAGATCCACGTGCCTGGCCTTCCAGTGATCGGAAAGGTCGGCTACCTCCAGCAGGTCGCAGCGGCCGATCATGTCCTGGAATTTGCGGAAGCCCATCTGGGCCATGTATTGGCGGACCTCCTCGGCCACATAGAACATGAAATTGATCACATGTTCGGGCTTGCCGGCGAATTTTTTGCGCAGCTCGGGGTCCTGGGTGGCGATGCCGACGGGGCAGGTGTTCAGGTGGCAGACGCGCATCATGATGCAGCCGCTGGCGATCAGCGGCGCCGTGGAGAAGCCAAACTCGTCAGCCCCCAACAGTGCGCCGACGACCACGTCGCGGCCGGTCTTGAGCTGGCCGTCGGTCTGCAGCACCACGCGGCCGCGGAGGTTGTTCATCACCAGGACCTGCTGGGTTTCGGCCAGTCCCAGCTCCCAGGGGATGCCGGCGTACTTGATGCTGGTCAGGGGGGACGCGCCGGTGCCGCCGCCATCGCCGCTGATGAGAATATGGTCGGCCTTGGCCTTGGCCACGCCGGCGGCGACGGTGCCCACGCCCACTTCGCTGACCAGTTTCACGCTGACGCGGGCTTGGGGGTTGGCGTTCTTCAGGTCGTGGATGAGCTGGGCCAGGTCCTCGATGGAGTAGATGTCATGGTGGGGCGGGGGCGAGATCAAGCCCACGCCGGGGGTGGAATGGCGAATCTTGCCGACATATTCATCGACCTTGTGGCCGGGAAGCTGGCCGCCCTCGCCGGGCTTGGCGCCCTGGGCCATCTTGATCTGCATTTCGTCGGAATTCGTCAGGTATTCGATGGTGACGCCGAAGCGTCCGGAGGCCACCTGCTTGATGGCGCTGCGGCGCAGGTCGCCGTTGGGGTCCCGCTTAAAGCGGTCGGGGTCTTCGCCGCCTTCGCCGGTGTTGGACTTGCCGCCGATGCGGTTCATGGCCACGGCCAGGTTCTCGTGGGCTTCCTTGCTGATGGAGCCGAAGCTCATGGCCCCGGTGACGAAGCGCTTGACGATGTCCTTGGCCGGCTCCACCTCTTCCAGGGGCACGGGCACGGCCCCTTGCTTGATGGTCAGCAGCCCGCGGATGGTGGAGCGGTTGCGTGCCTCATCGTTAATGAGGCGGGTGAACTCTTTGAAGGTCTCAAAGGAGTTGATGCGCACGGCGTGCTGCAGCTTGGCGACGGTTTCGGGGTTCCAATGGTGGGCCTCGCCCTGGCGTCGCCACTGATATTGGCCGCCCAGGTCCAGCGTATGGGGATCGACGCTGATGGGCGGGAAGCCGCGGCGGTGGCGCTGCAGGCACTCGGCGGCGATGATGTCCAGGCCCACGCCGTTGATGCGGCTGGCGGTGTTGGTGAAGTATTTGTCGACGACCTGGCGCGACAGGCCGATGGCCTCGAAAATCTGGGCACCGCGATAGCTCTGCACGGTGCTGATGCCCATTTTGCTGGCAACCTTGATGATGCCCTTGTTGGCGGCCTTGACGTAGTTCTTGCAGGCCTGTTCCAGGGTCATGTCCTTGGGCAGCACGCCGTCGCGGTACAGATCTGCGATGGTTTCGAACGCCAGATAGGGATTGACGGCGCCGGCGCCATAGCCGATGAGCAGGCAGAAATGGTGGACTTCGCGGGCCTCGCCGGTTTCCAGGACCAGCCCGCACTGGGTCCGCGTGCCCTGGCGGATCAGGTGGTGATGGACGGCGGCGCAGGCCAGCAGGCTGGGCAGGGGGGCATGGTCGGCATCAACGCCGCGATCCGAGAGGATCAGGATAGTGGCCCCGTCGCGCACGGCGGCGGCGGCCGAGTCGCATAGCTGCTCGAGGGCTTTTTCCATGGCGCCCGGGCCTTCGGCCGCGGCAAACAACATCGGCAGCACCACCGTCTTCATGTCCGGCTGCTTGATTTCCTTGAGGCGGGCCAAGTCGGCGTTGGTGAGGATCGGGGTCTTGAGCTTCACCAGGTGGCAATGGCGGGGCGTTTCGGCCAGCAGGTTCTGCTCGCGGCCGATGTAGGTGTAAAGGCTGGTGACCAGTTCCTCGAAATTGGCGTCCAGCGGCGGGTTGGTCACCTGGGCAAATAGCTGCTTGAAATAGCCATAGAGCAACTGCGGCCGCTCGGACAGGCAGGCCAGCGGCGTATCGGTGCCCATGGAGCCGATGGGTTCCTGGGCGTTGGCGACCATGGGCGTCATGATCAGCTTCAGGTCTTCAACGGTGTAGCCAAAGGCGTGCTGGCGGACCAGCAGCGTTTCGTGATCGGGCGGGGGCACGTCGGCCGGGGCGGGCAGGTTGTCCAGCTCGACCAGGTGCTCATCGAGCCACTTGCGCCAGGGGCGCTTGTCGACCAGGTCGCGCTTGACCTCGGCATCGTCGACGATGCGGCCTTGCTGGGTATCGACCAGGAAGATGCGCCCCGGCTGCAGCCGCCATTTGCGGGCGATGTTTTGGGGCTGGAGGGGCAGCACCCCCACCTCCGAGGCCATGATGATCAGGTCGTCCTTGGTGACGCAGTAGCGGCTGGGGCGCAGGCCGTTGCGGTCCAGCACCGCGCCGACCAGGTAGCCGTTGGTGAAGGCGATGCTGGCCGGACCATCCCAGGGCTCCATGAGGCAGGCGTGGTATTCGTAGAAGGCCTTGAGGTCATCATCCATCAGCTTGTGGTTCTGCCAGGCCTCGGGAATGAGCATCAGCACCGCGTGCGGCAGGGAGCGGCCGTTGACGCAGAGGAACTGAAGGGCGTTGTCGATGGTGGCCGAGTCGGAGCCGGTTTCCGTGAGGATGGGAAACATCTTCTGCAGCTCGTCGCCGAAGACCTCGCTCTGCAGGGAGGCATAGCGTGCCCGCATCCAGTTGCGGTTGCCGCGCAGGGTGTTGATCTCGCCGTTGTGCGAGAGATAGCGGAACGGATGCGCCAGCCGCCAACTGGGGAAGGTGTTGGTGGAAAAGCGGCTGTGAACCATCGCCAGCGAGCTGGCAAACAGCGGGTCCTGCAGGTCCAGGTAATACTGGCGAAGCTGGTCCGCGGTCAGCATGCCCTTGTAGACCAGGCGGTTGGCCGAGAGGATGCAGATATAGAAGTCGTCTCGGGCGGCCTGTGACAGATCGCCGAACTCGATCACGTTTTCAGCGCGCTGGCGGACCAGGTAAAGGCGGCGGTCAAAGTCGCGCCGGTTGAAGAAATTGACGCTGGGGGCGACGAAGACCTGGCGGATCTTGGGTTCGGTTTTGCGGGGAGTGGGGCCCACGAAGCGGTGGTCGACGGGCACATCGCGCCAGCCCAGCACGACCATGCCATATTCGCTGACCACCTGCTCGAAGACGCGCTCGCACTCGTGGCGGGCGACCATGTCCTGGGGCAGGAAGATCATGCCCGTGGCATATTGGCCTTGCGGGGGCAGGTTGATTCCCAGTTTCTTGGTTTCGCGGCGGAGGAAGGCGTCGGGGGTGCGCACCAGCACGCCGGCGCCGTCGCCGCTGTCGGACTCGCAGCCGCAGGCCCCGCGGTGATTCATGTTCTCCAGCATGCGCAGGGCGTCGGAGACCACCTGGTGGGAGGCCTGGCCCTTGATGTGACAGATAAAGCCCACACCGCAGGCATCGTGCTCAAAGCGGGGATCGTAAAGGCCCTGGGCGGGCGGTAAACCTTTCATTGCTGTTTCCACTAGGGTTTAGGGCCGATCGGGGTGCCGCAACGTCCCGCGTCCCAACACACTGTTCACTGCCATCGTGAGCCTGGCGGCCCAACAAACTGCCGCATCCGCCGCCCGAGCGGGCGCAAACCAATTGCGCGCCGGGGTTACGGCGGTAAAATCGCAGGCCGATTGTATGCCGGGGGGTTAGTCCCGGCAGCGGTTGGTTGCGGACGGGGAAATAGCTTAGCACAAACGCCCCCGGATTCAAAAGCGCCTGACACCGGCCGAAAAATGTCGCTAAGATGCCTGTCCATGCGGCGAGCGCTGGATGGCATGGTGGTGCTGATTACCGGGGCCAGCGCGGGCATTGGCGCCGAGCTGGCGCGGCAATTGGCCGCCAAGGGGGCCCGGCTGGCGCTGGCGGCCAGGCGCGGCGAGCGCCTGGAGCAACTGGCGGTCGAATTGGGCGGCGGGCATTGGTGCCTGGCGGCCGATGTGTCGGTTCCGGAGGATTGCCACCGGTTTGTCGACGGGGCCGTCGAGCGCTTCGGGCGGGTGGACACGCTGGTCTGTAATGCCGGCTACGGAATTGTGCTGCCGGTGGTGCAGACGTCGCTGGAGCAGTTCCAGCAGATCTACCGCACCAACGTGCTGGGGACCGTGGAGTGCATTCGCCGCGCGGTGCCTCAGATGGCAAGCCAGACGCCGCGGGATGGGTATCGCGGGCAGATCGTGATCGTGTCGTCGGCCGTGGCGCGGCGCAGTTTGCCGTATTGCGGCGCGTATGGCGCCACCAAGGCGGCCCAGCTTTCTTTGGCCGAGTCGCTACGGCTGGAGGTGGGCGAGCAGGGCATCGCCGTCACCAGCGTCCACCCGGTGGGGACGGCCACGGGATTTCACGATCTGGCCCATCAGCATGGCACGCGGATCCACCGCAGCGGCGTGGAAGTGACGCAAAGCGCTCGGCAGGTGGCGGACGCTATCGTGCGGGCGATTTCCCGGCCCAGGCGCGAGGTGTGGCCGTATCGGCCGGCGCGCCTGCTGCTGAGTATCGCGACCCTGTTTCCGGGATTGGCCGACCGGCTTTTGGCCCGGCGGCGCCCAAGGTGATGACATGAATCTGGATGCTCTGCCTCATCTCAACGCGGCCTTTAACGCGACGGGGACGGTTTTTCTGCTGGCGGCCTATGGGCAGGTGCGGCGCGGGCATTATCGCGCCCATGGCTGGCTGATGGCCGGGGCGCTGCTGTGTTCGGCGCTGTTTTTGGGCGGCTATCTGACTTGGCATTTTGCGCATCCGCCGCGAAGTTTCAGCGTGCAGGGGACGGCGGTGCGCAGTGTTTATTTCACCATCCTGCTGACGCACTCGATCCTGGCGGTGGTGATCCTGCCGATGATTGGCATGATGCTTTACCGGGCCTGGCGACGGCGCTGGCCGGCCCATCAGCGCCTGGGCCGCTGGACGCTGCCGCTGTGGCTGTATGTTTCGGTGACGGGGGTGGTGGTGTATTGGATGTTGTATTGGATGTAGGGGCGGGCGGAGGAGAACAGGAGATAGGAGAGCAGTAGACAGGAGAGCAGATTGTTTAGTGGCCCTTGGTTGAGAAATGGATCCACGAAGGACACGAAGGGCCGCGAAGCAGAAACTCGGTTGCGGATTGCTCGCAGGCCGGGGTTTGCCGCAAGGCGAGGGCATCCTTTTTCTTTGCGCCGTCGTGACAGGCCGGGCGCTCACCCGCGGGGGAGCGAGCCCAGGTTGTTCTGCGCTTCGCGATTCCTTGGCGCCGTCGCGCCTTTGCGAACTCTGGAGGATTCGGGCCGCTTGCGTCAGCGGCGCCTTGGGCATATACCACTGACCCCATGCAAGTGAAATTACTCGATTTGCAGGCCCAATATGGGCCTCTGCGCCAGGAGATCCGGCGGGTTATCGATCAGTTATGCGATGCCCAGAGCTTCATCCTGGGCCCGGCGGTCGAGAGCTTCGAGCGCGCCCTGGCCCGGTATTGCCAGACTAAGCATGCCATCGGCATGAGCAGCGGCACCGATGCCCTGCTCTGTGCCCTGATGGCGCTGAACCTTGGACCGGGCGACGAGGTTCTCTGCCCCACGTTCACGTTTTTTGCCACGGCCGGCTCGGTGGCTCGGCTGGGGGCCCGGCCGGTTTTCGTGGACATCGAGCCCGACACCTTCAATATCGACGTGCGCCAGGCCGAGGCGCGGATCACGCCGCGCACCAAGGCCATCATTCCAGTGCATCTGTTTGGCCAGATGGCCAACATGGAGGCGATCAACGCGCTGGCCAGGCAACATCAACTGGCGGTGATCGAGGACGCCGCGCAGGCCATCGGGGCTCGGCGTCATGGCGTCAGTGCCTGCGCTTCGGGGTTGTGCGGGGCCCTGAGCTTCTTCCCCAGCAAGAACCTGGGCGGTTTTGGCGACGGCGGGGCCATCTGCACCAACGACGACGATTTTGCCGCCCGCTGCCGGCTGCTGCGTACCCACGGTGAGAGCCCCCGCTATCACCACAAGTTGGTGGGGGCCAACTTCCGCCTCGATGCCCTGCAGGCCGCCGTGTTGGAGGTCAAGCTCAAGTATCTGCACGGGTGGCACGAAGGGCGGCGGCGCAACGCGGCGTTATATGACAAGATGTTTGCCGGCACCGCGGTGCAGGCGCCGCGGATCGATCCGGCCAACTGGAGCGTTTACAACCAATACTGCGTGCTGGTACCCCAGCGTGACCAGGTGAAAGATCGCCTGGCCGAGCGCGGCGTGGGCACGGCCGTCTACTATCCCGTGCCCCTGCACCTGCAGGAATGTTTTGCCTATGTGGGCGGCAAGGCGGGCGATCTGCCGGTCAGTGAAAACGCGGCCAGGCAGATCCTGGCGCTGCCGATCTATCCGGAACTGACGACCCAGCAGGTTGAATATGTGGCCCAGCAGGTTTTAGAGGCCGTCAAGGCGTAGGGCTGATATTCTGGGACGTGAAAAGGCGGGTGAGTCAAGCGCATCGCGACGCTGTGCCGATGGTAGGGGCTGGAAGACCGTGCGCCCTTTTCGCGCGATGCGCGGGAGAAGATTGTGTCGGCCAAAGGAACCGAGGCCTCGCTGGCGCCGGCGCTGGATCAGCGCCTGGCCCAGATGCAGCAGGAGCTGGACCAGTTGCGCGCCCAACTGGCCGAGTCGCAGCGGCTGGCGACCATCGGGACCATCTCGGCGGTCATTGCCCACGAGTTCAACAACCTGCTGACGCCGATCATTTCCTATTCGCAGTTTGCCCTGCAAAGCGCCCAGTCCGATGCGCCGGACATGGAGCTGATCCGCAAGGCGCTGTCCAAGAGCTATCAGAGCGCTGACAAGGCCGGCCGCATCTGCCAGTCGATGCTGGGTTTGGCGCGGGGCGAGTCGGTGTTTGCGCAGGTGAGCGTGCAGCGGCTGGTCGATGAGGTTTTGCTGGTGATGGCCCGGGATCCGCGGCGCGACTCGATTACCTTGCGGGTGCAGGTGTCGCCGGAGCTGTCGGTGTGGGGCGATGCGGTGCAGTTGGAGCAGGTGCTATTGAATTTACTGATCAACGCCCGCCAGGCCATGCTGGGCAAGGGCGGCTGGCTGACCATCAAGGCCGCGGCGGCCGAGGATGGCCAGCAGGCGCGCATCAGCGTGATCGACACCGGCCCGGGCATTCCGGAAAACCTGCTGGGGCGCATTTTCGAGCCTTTCTTCACCACCAAGAGCGGATCGTCCAAGGGTCAGAACAAGGGCACGGGCCTGGGGCTGGCGATCTGCAAGCAGATCATCGAGCATCACCAGGGTCGCATCGAAGTGCAGTCGGAAGTGGGCAAGGGCAGCACGTTCAGCGTGTATCTGCCCAGCAAGCGCGGCTGAGCGGAGGTGGGCGCCTGGGATCGCCAGGTGCCAGCCTGGCAGCTTTGTGTTTAGCCGAGCTGGGCGCTGCCGCGCCTTTGCAAATCCCCTTGCGGACCGCAGAATAGGGCCCTTGGCGATTCACATGGACGTGACCCAGCCCACCAGCCTGGCCCCCTCGACAGACACTGGAGTGTGCCGTTTGCGCCGTTGGCCGAAATGGGCCAGCGTCGCCATCCTGGCGCTGGTGGCGGTGGTGGCGACGTTGCCGGGGTGGTTGCCGGGGCGGGTGTATGTGCCGGCCGATGCGTTGAAGCTGTTTGCGCCCTGGGCGGCGCCGGGGCAGGATTACCGAGCCGCCAACGAGGTGCTGCTAGACCAGACCACGCAGTTTGTGCCGTGGACGCAGTATACCGTGGCCTCGCTGCGGCAGACGCAGATGCGCGACGGCCAGAGCGTCTGGACCGGCCGGCTGCCGCTGTGGAACCCTTATCAGCAACTGGGGGCGCCGCTGCTGGGTAATGGCCAGTCCGCGGTGCTTTATCCGACGACACTGCTGCATGCGCTGTTGCCGCCGACCTGGTCGTGGACTTTGGCGGCGGCGCTGAAGCTGCTGGTGGCCGGGCTGGGGGCGTGGCTGCTGGCGCGGCGGGCCGGTGCGGGCGAGTCGGGGCGGTTGCTGGCGGGGCTGGCGTTCATGCTGTGCGGTTTTAATGTCGCCTGGCTCAATCATCCGCATACCAACGTGATGGTGCTGCTGCCGTGGGCGCTGGTGGCGCTGCTGCGGCTGATCGAGCGGCCGAGCCTGGTCAACACGGCGCTGGCGGCGCTGGTGGTGGGTCTGCAATTTGTGGGCGGGCATCCGGCGTCGTCGGTTCATCTGCTGCTGACTTGTGGCTTGGTGCTCCTGCTGCAACTGGTGTGGCTGAATCCCCGGCAGGCGCTGCGGGCGCTGCCGGCGGTGGCGGTGGCGACAGCGGCGGGGGTGCTGCTGGCCGGGGCGCAACTTCTGCCACTGCTGGACTATGTGGACCAGTCGGCCGCGAAAATGCTGCGTCAGGAGGCGCTGGCGGCGCTGCCGCGCTGGGCGTTGCAGCCGTGGCACCTGGCGGGGGCGCTGTTTCCCTATGTGCTGGGCTATCCGCCGGATCGGCTGATGCCGTTTCCGGCGTGGGGGGCGGCGGGGGTGCCCAATCCCAATGAGCTGGTCGGCGGCTGGGTGGGAACCTTGCCGCTGCTGCTGGCGGGGCTGGCGATCGTCTGGCGGCGCGATCGTCGAACGTGGTTGTGGTTGATTGTGATGGCGCTGGCGCTGGCGATTGCGGTGCGGTTGCCGGGGGTGGACCACCTGGTCCGGCGCGTGCCGGGGCTGCAAGTGGCGCAGAACGGGCGCTTGATGGCGGCCGTTGCGCTGGCGCTGTCGATGCTGGCCGGGATCGGCATGGAGGCGACGCTACAGCGGATTGGCGTCGACGGGGCGCCGCCCTTGCGTCGGTTTGTTCGATGGGCCGGTTTGACGCTGGCGGGGCTGGCGGTCCTGAGTTTTGTGATTCTGCTGCTGGCCCGGCCGGCGATCACCAGAGCCATTGGCCAGCGCATCCATGCGGTCTATGCCGACGGCGGCGACCATGAGCATACGCCGCAGTATTGGGTAGCCAGCCCGGGTCGCATGCACACGGAGATGCTGCTGACCAGCGCGCGGCTGCTGATTCCGGCCGCGATGATGGGATGCGTGCTGGGCCTGTTGTGGTGGCGAAGTATTCGGCCGACCTGTCCGAACGTGCGCTCGGCCTGGCCGTGGATCGTCTTTGTGGCGGCCGAGCTGCTGGTGTTCGCCGTGCCCTACAACCGCGGGGCCAGCGCGGCGCTGTATCACCCCAGCACCGGCCCTACGCAGTGGCTGCGCTGTCAGCAGGTGGCCGACGCCCCGCGCAGCTATCGGATCGCCGGCACTTTTCGCACGCTGCATCCGGAATGGGCCACCAGCTACGGCCTGCGCGACGTGCGCGGCTATGACGCCCTGTCACACCAGCGGACCTGGCGGCTGATGCAGGCGATTGATCCCCAGGAGACATCGCTACGGCAGGCGGACCTGATCCGCCTGGAAGAACTGGAGCATCCGGCGCTGAAGCTTTTGGGGCTGCGCTATCTGATGGTCGGCCCGAAGCACCCGGCGCCGCCGGCGCCATGGCGGCAGGTATATCCGACGACGCAGTCGGCCGACCCCAGGGCCCGCATCTACGAGCATCCACAGGCCATGCCCCGTGCCTGGGTGGCGCAGACGCCGGTGTGGTACGACACCGCCGAGCAGGTCATCCAGCGCGTGGCGGCGGCCAGCCACATTGGCCGCCAGCCCTCGGCGCCGCGCTCGTCCACGCACGCTTCTACGCACGCGGCTACGCAGGCCGCGATGCGCAGCGACGCGGTGGCCGCCACCAACCCGGCCGATTTTGATCCGCAGCGCGTGGTGTTACTGGATCGCCAGATGCCGCAGCGCACCGCGGAAATGCTCGAGCGCATGGCTTATCTGCAGCGGCGCAGCGGCTGGGGCTCGGGCAGTGTGCGCATCCTGGAGGATGAACCCCATCGCGTGAAGCTGGAGGTCGAGGGTCGGGGCTGGCTGGTGCTGGCCGATGCTTTCGACGAGGGGTGGGTGGCGCGCGTGGGCCAGGGCACGGTGGGCTCGGAGTTCTATCGCGAGCAGGAATACCCGGTCGTGCCCGCCTACGGGGCGCTGCGGGCGGTGCCGCTGCCGGCCGTGGGGCGCTGCCGCGTGATCTTTGAATATCGACCCGCGGCGTGGCGCAACGGACTGCTGGCCAGCGCCGCCGGCGGCGTTATCGTGCTGATGCTGCTGGGGCTGGCGATGCTTAAATCCAGGGAAGGTGATCCATGACCGAACTGATCTGGCTGAACGGAAAGATCATGCCGCTGGCCCAGGCGACGGTGAGCGTGGAGGATCGGGGCTTTCAGTTTGCCGACGGGGTCTATGAGGTGATGCGCGTCTATGGCGGCGTATGCTTTGCCCTGAAGCAGCACCTGGAGCGCCTGGAGCGCTCGGCGGCCGAACTGTTGCTGAAGCTGCCGCTGAGCCGCCCGCAACTGATGGAGCAGATTGAACGGCTCATCCGGCAGAGCGGCCTGGTGGAGGGGATGATCTATCTGCAACTGACGCGCGGGGTGGCGCCCAGGAACCATTTGTTCCCCACCTGCCAGCCGACGCTGCTATTCTATGGCCGCCAGCTTCCGCCCATGGCCGACCCAGCCCAGGTGCCGGGGGTGAGCCTGATGAGCGTGCCGGACTTCCGCTGGCAGAAGTGCTGGGTCAAATCCATCGCGCTGCTGCCGAATGTATTGGCCAAGAACCAGGCCTTGGCGGCCGGCGCTGATGAGGCTGTCTTTGTGGACAACCACATTGCCAGCGAGTGTTCGGCCAGCAACCTCATGGTGGTGCGGGGGGATAAGTTGGTGACACATCCGGCGGGGCCTCGCGTGCTGCCGGGTATCACGCGGCTGTTGCTGCTGGAACTGGCGCCGCAGGTGGGCCTGAAGCCCGAGGAAAGCCCCATCACCGAGGCGGAGGCCAAGGCGGCCGACGAGGTTTTCATTACCAGCACCACGCGAGAGATCGCCTGGGTGTGGCAATGGGATGGCAAGGCGGTCAAGCCCGGTCGCTGCGGCCCGGCCACGCTGCGCCTGCACCAGGCGCTGCAGCGCCACATCCGCCAGCAGACTGGTGCGTGATTTGCATTTGGGCAAGCTCGGCCGTCGCGGCTAGTGGTCCCCGCCTAACAGTCTATAACTTATTCAGTACCTTTCGCGCCCGCTTCACCTTGGCGAGGATGTCGGTGGCCGAGGCGGTCCAGATAAAGGGTTTGGGGTCGGCATTGTGCTGGTTGATGTATTCATCGATCGCACCGATGAGGTCATCGACGCTGTAGAAGCTGCCTCGCTTCAGGGCCTTTTCGCTCAGA